>Ga0172371_10001271_pt1 | contig 39912 bp, 39 predicted proteins | sample Lak12m_FD_114543 | JGI IMG/M metagenome (GOLD analysis project Ga0172371, IMG submission 114543) | Freshwater microbial communities from Kabuno Bay, South-Kivu, Congo - kab_022012_12m | ecosystem: Environmental > Aquatic > Freshwater > Lake | place: Democratic Republic of the Congo: South-Kivu... | reverse complement strand
TTGGTATTATCATTCAGTCTCGAGAGATGCAGAATGCTTGATTCTTAATTTAGTTACTGTTCATTATCCAGCTCAAAATTACCTTTATTATCATTCGTACCACGATAACGGTTTTGGTTCCCAATCCCATTCCCGTTTCCATTTCCGGAACCTTTACCATTACCTTGCTTGCCTTGAAAATTATCACTTGTAGTTTCTTCAAGAAGTAAATCTTCTGTCGGTGTTATTGTTTCAGTGAAAGAGGGTTCGATATTCTCTGTGGATGGTTCTTCGATATCCAATTCATCGGTTTGATTTAAAAGTTTTTCTTCAGGGTTACTTTTATTAACCGGATCGATGACATTTGATTCTTCTATTAAATTATTGGAAGGTTCTAATTCAACCGCCATGACTTCATCGTTTTTTGATGAAGATGGTTCAATTCGTCCTGCCAGAGCATTATAAGTACTGGTAAGGGCGCCGCTAAGTAAAATGCCTGCTAATATTATGATCAAAATTTTCTTTTTCACTTGCTTCCTCCAAAAAACTATCTATTGCTAAATATAAATTAAACCTTTGAAGAATTGATGAAGTTTTTTCTAATAATCTATGAATTAATGGAAATTAAATTCATCATTCCTTCATAGGATGACCATAGGATATTCAAATATGATGGATATAATCTTCGCACAATAATGAAGAATAATAAAGTTGTTCAATTCATGAATAGCTAAGAATACAACTTTTGAGAAGTCATAATAAAAGGTGAGATGAATGGATAAAGATGGACTAATTGAAAAAAAAGACACCATATTTCATAGACTTTATGAATCATTCGCGCCCAAGGGGGTACCCAGTGATGAACGGGGAAGAATGCGCATGGTTATGGATACATTGGTTTTGCATTTACACCCAACGAAGGTGCCTGCGCGTACACTTCGATTTACATACACTTGGGGGTTAGGTGGTCTGTCCGGGATGTTGTTCATGCTGTTAGTGATCACTGGGATAATGCTGGAGATGAACTATACGCCCAGCCCGTCACAAGCGTATTTAGACATTCTAACACTTCGTACGAATATTTGGTTTGGTGATCTGATTCGTAATATGCACCACTGGTCGGCGAATTTAATGATTGTGGTTACTTTCTTGCATTTATTGCGGGTTTTCTTTACAGGAGGGCATCGTTTGCCACGCGCAACAAATTGGATCATTGGTTTAGCCATGTTCTTATTGGTCGTTGGGGCAAATTTTACGGGATACCTTCTTCCATGGGATCAATTAGCTTATTGGGCGATCACCGTGGGTACGAGTATAGTGACATATGTGCCGTTCATTGGAGAGTATCTTAGTCGTCTTATTTTAGGTGGCATCGAAGTGGGACCTTCAACCCTACTTAATTTTTATGCGCTCCATATCAGTCTCATTCCTGTGCTTATTGTGGTCTTAATGTCATATCATTTCTGGCGCGTTCGGAAGGATGGTGGATTGACGATACCCAAGAATTCCTATCAAATAGATGAACAAAAAATCGAGCGCGTTACTACTATCCCACACTTGGTTAGAAAGGAACTGGTTTACGCCTTGGTTTGGTTTGCAATTTTACTTGTATGGGCGATGTTTGTACCTGCCCCATTGGAGGAAATTGCGAACCCTGAGATAAGCCCAAATCCTGCTAAAGCGCCATGGTATTTCTTAGGTATCCAAGAATTATTATTACATTTCCATCCACTTTTTGGTGCAATCCTTATTCCCGCCATAGCAGTATTATTTTTATTTTTATTACCTTTCTATGATTTGGAAACGGAAAGCGTAGGCGTTTATTTTCGCTCCAAGAAAGGAAAAATATTGAGTCTTGTAGCAATCGGAATGAGCGCTGTATTGGTTCCCGCGTGGATCATCTTGGATGAATACGTTCTAAATTGGACCGCATGGTTGCCTGGATGGCCAACCATCATTTCTAATGGATTGATCCCAGTAGCGTTTATTATTTTAGCTTTGATCGTGATTGATGATTTAGTTCATCGTAATTTTCATACCTCGTTTGAAGAACGAGTGCTGTTCATGTTTGTTTATTTATTGGTTGCTTTTATTATTCTTACGATCATAGGAATATTCTTCCGCGGACCAGGTATGGGGCTTTATCTGCCTTGGGAGATACCTGTAACGCATTAAGTAAGATTTTTTTGGAGTTGGTATATGATAAAAAAGAAAAAAGAACAATCTGAAATGAACCTAAATAATGTAAAGAAAGTTAACCGACGCGATATGTTAAAGGTTGTATGGACTGGTTTAGGAGCTATGGCTCTTATGGAGATGGGGATGGTTTCGGTGACATATACTCAACCACGGCTAGCAGAGGGGGAATTTGGTAGTGTTATAGAAGTCGGCGTTGTGGATGATTATCCGCCCGGTTCTGTCACCCATATTTCTAATGGACGCTTTTATTTATCCCGATTAGAAGATGGCGGTTTCTTAGCGATTTATCAACGATGCACCCATTTGGGGTGTAATGTCCCTTGGGAACAGACGGAAGAAAAATTTGTGTGCCCATGTCATAATTCACAGTTTACACCTAATGGTGATGTGTTGAATCCTCCGGCTCCGCGTGCGTTGGATCTATTCCCTATCCAAATTAACGATGGAATCATCAAGGTGGATACGGGTAACCCGATAACGAGACAAGCGTTTGATCCATCACAGGTGGTATACGCATGAAAAAGTTGAACTTATCCCCAAGAACAATTGAATACTCATTGGGTATTCTGGCGACAACTTTTATCGTTATAGGAATAATGTTCTATTTTTTCCATGAACCCAAGCGAATTGTCTCGGCTCAAGAAGAACAATTAAAAAAAGATCTAGAAGAAGCCATGTATACTTACGCAGAAAATTGTTCATTATGTCATGGTTTGGCGGGTGAGGGAATTAGTTCGACCCCAGCGTTAGACTCAGACGCCTTGAACCAATCAGATCGAGATTCTCTCTTTAAGATTATATCTAGAGGATTATATGGTACAGCAATGGCAGCTTGGGATAAAGCTGATGGTGGACCTCTCAGTGAATATCAAATAAATGAATTGGTGACACTGATCCAATTTGGTGATTGGGAAAAAGCCAGAAATGTTGGAGTGAATTTGGGGATGGCGCCGCTGATACCCTTTTCTACAGAGCCAGATCCAAGCATTATGGAAGGATTGGTTAATTTCGAGGGTGGTGAGGAGTTGATGGAAGGTATTACTGTATATGCGCGTGAGTGTGTTTCTTGCCATGGCGCTGATGGTTCAGGGACAGCGCTCGCGCCAGCGCTTAACAATCCTTCTATTCGCGAGAAACTTCCTGAAGACCTTCAGCGGGCGATTTTGAAAGGCGTCCCTGGTACATTAATGGCGCCATGGGAAAATAGTCTAGAAGAGGATGATATATCCGCCCTCGTAACTTTGATCCAAAAATGGGATGAAGTGCCTAGCGGTGCGGTTCCCGAGCCAGATGTTCCAGTACCAGTAACGGAGGAAAGTCTGCAATTGGGCTCCGAACTATATGCTGCAAATTGTGCCAGCTGTCATGGACCCGATGGTCAAGGAAAACCTCGAGCGCCGGCATTGAATGTGAAGGGATTTCTTGAAGAGACTATTGATTCTGCCATCCAGCAGATTATTACGATGGGGATACCTGAAACCTCTATGCCCGCATGGGGTGATCGGATGACCGAGGTAGAGATCCAAGCGATTGTTGGATATATTCGTGCCTGGGAACCAACTGCCCCCGAAGTTGCAGAACCAGCGCGAGGGGGAGGATCACCTTGGTGGCAGTCGGGTGGTACAAAAGGCAACTCAGGGAAAGGTGGTGGTGGACCCCCTTGGATGGATAATACAGATTCGAAATAAGTGACTATTACGCTGATCTTTTTGCGTAATCTGAGCATTAGAACAAGCAGCGAGGTATATTCTTGACGAAACTCGCTGCTTTCGATTATGCTAAAACCATTCTATGATTATTGTACTGATCGCTTGATATTTATCTACAAAAAAAAGACGTTTGAATAATTTTGCTATTGCAGTTAAATTTTAAAAATTAGTGTAATAATAAGTAATAGGTATTTGAAAAGGACAAATAAGAAATGACCGATTCGATGATTGGTTTTGTTTTTCAATTAGTATACCTTTTCAATCACATGACCATAAGTAATGTAATGGATATCCTGCTCGTTGCTTTGGTGTTTTTTGTGATATTTCAAGGGTTGTATCAGACGCGAGCTCTGCAATTATTACGGGGAGTTATCATTATCGCGATCCTAGGAGCAACCCTATTAATAATTCTACCATTTGATACCCTGAATTGGTTGGTTACGATTTCGTTACTGGCTGGTGTGATTGCCCTGCCCTTATTATTCCAGGATGAACTCCGTCGAGCTTTGACTGGATTAGGTAAATTGCAGCGTCGAAGAGGATATGGTTCTAGATTCGAAGGTTTTAAGAAAACAATCCTTGATACAGTTGAGAGTCTTTCTAAAAGTCAAGTTGGCGCACTGATTGTATTGGAAGGTGAGACGCCTTTAGATGATATTATTAAGACAGGAATTCTTTTGCAGGCTGAGGTTATCACCAAGGAACTTCTAGAAACGATATTTCAATATAAGACTCCATTACATGATGGGGCAGTGATATTAAGGGGAAATCGATTAATGGCAGCAAGTTGTATTCTTCCAGTACAAACCGAAAGTACCGGGACTCAACATATGGGAACGCGTCATCGTGCAGCGCTTGGGCTATCATCGAAGGTTAGAGATGCTCTGATCCTGATCGTATCAGAAGAAACAAGAAGAATATCTGTTGCATGGAAAGGGCGAATTTATAAAGATTTAGATTCAAAAAAATTAAATTACTGGCTAGAGCATTTTCGTTCACAGTTTAATAAGGATCAGAAACTTCGTTGGGAATGGTTGCTTGGCGGTGATTGGCGAACTTCAATTTCGAATTTCTTAGTAGCTATTCTCTTAGCGATTATTGCTTGGCTGAGTGTTATGTTTCAAACCAACCCACCCGGGCAATTAACCATTCAAGGTGTCCCTCTCGTGGTTACTGGACCGGCTAATGGGTTGGTCTTATTAGATGATCCACCTGATACGGTTCGTATACAAGTGCAAGCTTCACAAAACCGTATTGATTCACTGGATGTATCCAGCGTGCGTGCAGAATTACCCCTTGCTGATTTATCAGCAGGGGTACATAATGTACCTATTAAAGTAGATCTACCAGATCGATATGCTGAAATCCTGTCGATTGCACCATCAAATATTAATATTACGCTTGAACCAGAAATACAAATGGTCATCACACCCACAGTTTCTTTTATTGATAAAGACAACCTTCCGGCTGGTTATATTATAACGGATGTAAGCCTTTCCCCCGAGATGATTACCGTAACTGGTTTGCAGTCTAAAGTTGAAGATATTGAAGAAGCGCGGATTGAACTTACCTTAGATGGGCAACGCGCCAATTTCCAGGAATCATTTCCTGTCTCGATAAAAAATGCCTCTGGCGAAGATATTAATGATATCCGAGTTGTTCCGGATGTTGTTTTAGTCACTGTTGATATCGAACGTACTTACTTCTCCCGAGAGATACCTGTACAAGCCACTACTGAGAAGAGTGGGTTGGACAAGGATTATGAAGTGACCAGTGTGAAGGTTGATCCTTCGAAAGTGATGCTTACAGGTACTCGAACAGCCCTTGATGAAGTTGGAGATTTTTTGGTTACAACTCCTATCAGTCTAAGCAATGTCTATAGTGGACTGACGATTGATGTACCCCTTGTATCTCCTGAAAATGTAACAGTTTTAGATGCTGAAGGCAACAATATTTCAAGTGTTAATGTCGAGATCATTATCAAGCCAATCACCGATTATTTAGTGTTAGAGGCAAGAATTAACCTAACTGATATTCCCCAAGGTTTTTCTGCTCGAATTTCACCTAATCGAGCGTCAATTCTATTTATCGGTCCACGTCCATTATTAAATGAAATATTTATGGATCCTAGTTTAGTGAATTTATCTGTAAACTTGGAGGGATTGAATAGCGGCATTTTCACTTTACCAGTTCAGGTACAAGCTCCAGAGGAGGTTCAAACCCAACTTTTCCCTTCAGAAATTGAGGTGATCATTGAGGAGATCGAAGAAGGTTCATGAAAATGAGGAGAGAAGGATGAACGATTCGGGAATAATGATTGAAAATCCAATTGACCAAACCCATTTGGAAGCGTTGCATCAGGCATTGGGGGAAGGTCCTGTATTAATATTGACGCATGACAATCCAGATCCAGATGGATTAGCCTCTGGAAAAACTTTGGTTTGTGTTTTTAAGACATTATGGGGAATCAAATCGCGACTTGTTTACAGTGGCATCATTGCGAGAGCAGAAAATAAGGCAATGTTGAATTTGTTAACACCTGAATGGGAATATCAAGAGACCTTGGATGATCTCGATGAGTATACAGCTTTGGTTTTGGTTGATTCACAACCAGGGGCGGGCAATAATATGATCCCAAACGAGTATCATCCGCATATTGTAATTGATCATCATCATCCTTTAAGAGCTGCGTTAAAACCAGTCGATTATGTGGATGTGAGACCTGAAGTTGGCGCAACTGCAAGTCTTGTTTATCAATATTTACAAGCGGCTGATATTGTTCCCGATGGGGATATTGCTACAGCTTTGTTTTATGGCATTCAAACCGATACACGCGGATTATCGCGCGGTGATTCTCCAATCGATCAGTTAGCTTATTTTGAGCTATTAAAATATATCGATCGGCGTACTCTAATTCAAGTAGAACAAGCAGGGTTACCGCGAGATTATTTTCGAGCGTTCAGTGGAGGTTTGAATGCAGCTATCGTTTGGGATAATGTTGTGATCAGCTATTTGGAAAGTATGCATCGTCCGGATTTTGCAGCGGAGATGGCAGATTTGCTTGTGCGTTTGGAAGAAGTAAAGGCTGTTTTGTGTTTAGGCTATCATGATGACACAATGTATCTCTCATTAAGAACAACTTCGCTGGAACAGGATGCCGGGATTTTAATTCAGCAAGTGATCTTTCCGCCTGGTAAAGCGGGAGGGCATGGTGTCATGGCTGGTGGACAAATACCCATTTTAAATGCAGAACCAAGTTCTGTTCATAATCGAGTAAAAGACCGATTTTTAGAGGTTATGGGTGTGAAAGGAGATGGTGAAAAATTATTGAATTAAATAATTTATTATTGTATTTTTCAGACTGGAGATATATATTATTTACTAGTCTCTTGGGTATATAAAATCATTATTGATTTTGCCTTGTGTTTTTACTTGATATGACATATGTCAATTGTCAAAAGAAGTATTTTTCGAGATAATAAACTGGGTTTCGTGATAAACGTGAATTATTATTTATGAAGGAGTAAGTTATGGTTGCAAAGATAATTGATGGAAAAGCAATTGCCAAGGAATTGCAAGAGGAAATCGCGGCGGAGGTCGCCCAAATGGTGAAAGACGGGAAGCCAGCCCCTGGTCTAGCGACAGTTTTGGTCGGTGAGAATCCTGCCTCGCAAGTATATGTTCGTATGAAACAAAAGGCCTGCGAGAGGTTAGGGATCAAGTCGTATGGGTATACATTACCAAAAGACGCGACACAAGAAGACGTTGAAAAACTAGTCAAAGAATTGAATGCTAATCCGGAGATCAATGGGATATTAGTTCAATTACCCTTGCCTGATGGATTAGATGAAGAGAGAGTTCTAAATGCTATCAGCATTGAAAAAGATGTAGATGGTTTCCATCCCATCAATATTGGACGTCTTGCTCAAAAAGGACGTGAACCTTTATTTGTTCCTTGTACACCTGATGGTAGCATATATCTGATCCAGAAAATGGGTATTCCGATTGATGGCGCTAATGCTGTAGTTCTCGGTCGTTCGAATATTGTCGGTATGCCTGTTGCCTTACTCCTGGTAGGTTTGAACGCGACCGTGACGATTTGCCATTCACGCACAAAAGATCTCCCAGGTGTTTGTCGACAAGCCGATATTTTAATTGCAGCGGTAGGTCGTCCAGAAATGGTAAAGAAAGATTGGGTAAAACCAGGAGCGACGGTGATTGATGTAGGCACGAACCGAATTGATGACCCATCATCAGAGAAAGGCTATCGTCTGGTTGGTGATGTTGATTTTGAGGAAGTAAAAGAAGTTGCGGGCGCTATTTCCCCATCTCCAGGTGGTGTTGGCCCGATGACGATCACAATGCTGCTTCGAAATACCGTTCGGTCTGCCCAAATGGCAAATAAGTAAGTTTTATTCTATCTACCGATCAATTTACCCCGGGAGATGTCATGCGGTGATCATATTCTCCCGGTTTTTATTATTAATCAAGATATAATTCTATTGTACAATATAAGAAATTCGTGAAATATTTTCCTGTTGGGTTTCAAAAAATCAACCCTTAAGGTATAATTATAATTTGTCTGTGGGCAATGCCCATAAATCTAATGAATACTCAATAGTTTGGGTAGTGAAATAAACTATTAATAATAGGTGTAATGATGCCAAAACGAACTTATCAACCAAAAGTCCGTCGACGTTTACGAGTGCATGGTTTTAGAGCCCGCATGAAAACGGCAGGAGGACGACAAGTAATTAAGAATAGAAGAGCAAAAGGTCGTCATCAATTGACGCCGAGCATGAATCGGCATGTAAAAAAGATTAACTGGAATAGCTAGTAAGTGTATGTCCTGCTGGCTAGGCTTTTTCGTCTAAATCAAGTTTTTTTCAAAATGGTATGGTTGCTCCGGGATTAAATGAATCGTAGATTTCGCTTAAAAAGTTCGGCAGATTTTAAGCGAGTTCGACAATTCGGAAAATCTTATGTGAATTCATTATTGGTGCTAATTACCCTTGCTAATAAACTGGATCAGACACGAATTGGAATAGCCGCCGGACGCACTGTGGGCAGTGCAGTTCAACGAAATCGTGTCAAGCGAATTATGCGTGCAGCTTTTCAACCTTATCTCGAAACTTTACCAACGGGATGGGATTTGATTATCATTGCACGTAGAAAAATGATGACAGCGGATTTAAAAGCAACCCAGAAAAGTCTAATAAAATTATTGAGACGTGCTGAGTTGCTTTAGAATTTTAGATATGGTTCATGCTTATTTGACGACCGCACAAGATTCCGACCTCTATGATGAAGAGGAGAAGTCAGCTATAGAAAGTCTAGATTCTAAGAAATTATATTTACATATAGGTGATCATAGTGATGTATATGATCATTCTGAAGAGCCACGCCTACGCGATTTACCGATCACATTCTGGAACTTGCCTCGTCTTCTGGTGTTGAGCCTGATCCGTGGGTACCAGGCTACTTTTTCACGAGTATTACCACCAGACACATGTCGTTTTTATCCTACCTGTTCGCATTATGGATATCAAGCGATTTATAAATATGGCGTCCTAAAAGGTGGTATTATGGCAACATGGCGTATAATGCGTTGTAACCCTTTTAATCCCGGAGGGTTTGACCCTGTGCCATGATAGATGACATCGGGAATTTATTTTGAAAGATATTAAAGAATGAAAAGAAACCGTATTTTTTTAATTCTCATGATTGCAAGTGTTTTCAGTTTATTAGCCGGTTGTACAGGGGCTGCTTCTATGGCAACAAGCTGGCCTGGATTTTTAGTAGATCAGGCAACTGAAACAGTTTATGTAAGTTTTAATGCACATGTGTATGCATTAAATCTCACAAATGGTACTGAAAAATGGCGCTTCCCTAGCGAAGCTGATAACAAGATTACTTTTTTTGCTGATCCAGCGCTAACCAACGAAGGTAATTTAATCGTTGGCGCCTATAACAATATTCTCTATGCTATAGAAGCTGCGAGTGGGAATAAGGTTTGGGAATTCACTGATTCGACAAATCGATATATAGCAGGCGCATTAATCGTTGAGGATCAGGTTTTTGCGCCTAACTCGGATAATCATCTCTATAGTGTTACAGAAGCTGGAACTCTGAGATGGAAAGGATCTACAGAACATTCTCTGTGGGCTACACCTGTATCCGATGGTACATATGTTTTTCAGCCTTCCATGGATCATCATCTATACCAATATGAAATCGAAAGCGGTGAGTTGATTTGGAAGAGTGATGATCTGGGTGGTACGATGATTGGTCAACCATTATTAACCCCTGAAGGTACACTCTATTTAGGTACTTTCGGGAATGAGTTGATTGCAATCGATACCGCTACGCATGAAATTCTATGGCGATTCTCAACTAATGGTTGGGTGTGGTCAGGTCCCTATTTGGAAGATGATGTGCTTTATTTCGGAGATTTAGAAGGCTATATTTATGCTGTTGATGCTCAGAACGGAAGCTCAATTTGGCAAATTCAACCGGATACTTCTGAAAACCGAGCTGTTTTTGGGCGTGTTTTGATAGTTGAAGATTCGCTTTATTTTGCTTCACGTGGTGGTATTTTGTATGCTGTTGATAAAGCCAATGGAAATCCACGCTGGAACAAAGCCTTTGAAGCACAATTCCTTTCCAATTTAGTTCAATCCGGAGATACTATTCTGATAAGCGCAAATAAATCTGATTCGATCTTGTTTGCATTTGAACTTAATGGCAACCAACGTTGGTCATTCATACCAGCAAAGTAATTAAACGTTGGATATATAATGATATAAGAAAAAATTCGCTTTACGAAAGAAAAAATTATGTGGAATACTTTAATAATCAATCCGATGATCAATATCCTGCTTTGGATCTATAGCGTACTAGGAAGCTTCGGGATCGCGATTATCCTTTTTACGATTATTGTGCGCTTGATTACCCATCCCTTGACTGTTCAACAACTAAAAGGGGCGCAAGGGATGCAAGAGCTGCAAAAATCGAAGAAGTGGCAGGAAATTCAGAAGAAATATAAGGACAATAAACAAAAACTGCAAGAAGAGCAGATGAAATTATATCAAGAGATGGGTATCAATCCACTTGGTTCTTGTCTCCCCACATTGATTCAATTCCCGATTATTATTGGGTTGTACCAAGCAATTATTAGAGCGTTAGCTGTAACTCCATTACAGATGGCTGATCTATACACACATATTTATCCATTTATTGATGTATCGAAACTCTTACCAATCAACAATATTTTCCTTTGGATGGATCTGAGCCAACCTGAACGACTGGTTATTTTTGGCTTAGGTGTGCCAGTTTTAGCCATTGTCGTCACAGTGACTACCTATTTCCAATCAAAGATTATGACGCCTCCCAGCCAGCCTGGCGACCAGAGCGCTCAAATGACTCAAATGATGAACCTCTATATGCCTCTACTAATGGGTTATTTAGCATTTTCGTTTGCTTCAGGGCTTGCGCTTTATTTTGTGACCAGTAATCTTGTAACCATCGCACAATACGCGGCGATGGGTAAAGTAAATTGGTCTAATTTAATTCCAGGTCGTAAGCCAAGTGTAAATTGAGAGAATAACGTTCCACGAAGATCTAGTTTATGGAACGATAGAACATCAAACTTAGTTAAGAATTGCGGTTATGAGGACAGGATGGATGAAAAAAGAACTAGTTTAGAGATGATTGCCCCGAGCGTTGAAGAAGCTGTGGAGAGGGGGTTAGCAGACCTAAGTGTAACAGAAGAAGATGTTGAAATTGAAGTGTTAGATGCAGGAAACCGCGGTCTATTTGGTATAGGAGCGCGTCAAGCACGAGTGCGATTAATATTGAAATCTTTTGAAAAAGATAAAAACCAGACTACAGGTCAAGTATTGGATACAACAGCGACTACGGAATTTGTTAGTCAATCCGAAGATGATCTTCCAATGATTACTTCAGAAGGACCGACTTTCGAAGACGAAGAAATTGAAGATGCCGAGACTGGGATTGGCGATACTGATGAACAAAATGATTTAGTACTTAACGTAGCTCGTGAAACGATCAAAGAATTACTTGAAGCGATGCATGTGACTGCTGATGTTTCTGCTCGTTATCTTGAACCAGATGATTCTCATAGTCGACCGGCGTTACTGGTGGATGTGCAGGGAGAAGATCTCAGCTTTTTAATAAGTCCTCGTGGTGAGACGATTAATGCGCTCCAATATATTGCTCACTTGATTGTGGGTAAAGAATTAGGTCGTTCGGTTCCATTGATCGTTGATATTATGGGTTATCGTGAACGTCGAGCAGAACAGGTGAAACGCTTAGCGCGCCGTATGGCAGAACAGGCAACCCGTTCGGGGAGACGGCAATCGCTTGAACCGATGCCAGCTAATGAGAGGCGATTGGTTCATATTGAATTACGCAATAATCCACAAGTCTCTACGGAAAGCATTGGCGATGAACCACGTAGAAAGGTGACGATCATCCCGAGATAGCGATATCGTTTTAAGAAAAAGGGTATTTGAAAGCTTGACCCAAATAGCATGCAATGATAGAATACCCATCGCTTTATGTAAGGTGTAATTTAATCATAGTGTAGACAAAAATAAATTGCCCCCATCGTCTAGGGGACCAGGACGTGACCCTTTCAAGGTCAAGACCGGAGTTCGAATCTCCGTGGGGGCACAAGTTCATAAAAACCGTTCTACGGATGATGTAGAGCGGTTTTTGTCTTCAATTCGATTTTATACAAGGCAAAAACTGGATGATTTGCCGGATGCCTGCGTTGGTCAAGTCCCATCAATTGTAAACTGTATTTTCAGCTTGCATTTTCGCACAGTGTATACTCCTTGGAAGCAGGTCAGGTGCGATTGGGGTTAAGCTTAGCCCCATGAATTCATTTATATAAAGATAACTCGCAGCTATGCGGCTACACCTTGCTGCGGGGTCCTTGCATAATAATTTAATTTACTGTTTGATTTTGAATGTGACGTCTGCGGGCATCCCTGGTTTTAGTTTTCCTTCCGTATTGGGTACCCGCAACTTCACAGCATACACTGTGGCACGGCGTCCTTCTACGGTTTGGACATTCCGCGGGGTAAATTCAGCCTGATTTGAAATCGAGACAACCTCGCCGATGAATATTTCACTGGGAAATGAGTCAACTGCAATTGAAACTTCTTGACCGAGATAGATTTTCCCATATTGAGCCTCCGGGATATACACTATCAACTCAACTTCTACTAACTGCCCGATGACCATAACAGGAGCACCGGGGGCCACGGCTTCACCAATTTCCAGATTTCGACTGAGAATGATCCCATCTATGGGGGCGTAAATAATTGTTTTTTCGACCTGAATTTCAAGTAATTCGAGCGCCGCTTGAGCCTGAGCCAGATTCTCTTCCGCTTGTGTCACAGCTGTCTTGGCTTGCTCCACACCAACAAGGGCCGCTTCAACTTGTAACGAATCTTCACCTTGTTGTAACAGTATTAATTGATCTCGGGCATTATCCAGTCGGGATTGAGCAACTGCCAATTGGGCACGAGCTTTGAGCACTTTTTCAGCCGCATCGGTTGATAACATGCGATCATAATTGAGTTGCGCGGCATTTAAATTAGCCAATATAGAGTCATATGCTTCTTGGGCTACATCAATGAGTTCACCATCATTTGCTGCTTCAGCCTGTTGTAGCGTTATACTTGCAATGATAAAAGCTGCCTGTATTTGAGCCAATTCTTTCTCAGTCTTGATGAAATCATCGTTGCTGGCATCCTGAATCTCTTCTTCCAAATTGGAAAGTTGAAATTTTAGATCTGCCTCAGCATCTCTAACTTCGGTTTCCAGGGCTAATATCCGCTCATCCTTCTCAAAATACCAGACCGGTAAGTCAATTACCTCATCCTGGGGGGGGAGCCAGACATTGTTCCGCGCTTCGATATCCTCCATTCGGGCAGCCTGGACCACAAGCTCGTACTGCAACTGAGCGCTGACAAGCTGAGCCTCGGCCGCTTTGACGGTCGCGCTGGCAGCATCTACTACAGCCTGGGCTTGATTGTATTGCGCCTGGACACTCTCATCATCGATATGAAAGAGAATATCTCCAGATGCCACCACATCGCCTTCTTTTATGGCAATGTCTATTACCTTACCACCAATCTCAGATGAGATCTTGACATCATTGGCGGCGATCGTGCCAGATGCGATTAGTTGGTTCGTGTTTTGATCGTTCAGACTATTACAACTGCTGATGCTAAAACTCAATACGATCAACATCAGCGCAACCTGGTTTAGCATATTCTTTTTCATTTTTCACTCCACTTAATATTGATTAGGTTACAAACGTTTGCGGAAGATCAGCACGCTTGCAAAAAACACAAGAACGCTGAAAACTATCATGGGCCAAATCCATGGCCACAGGTAGGCGGCTCCAACATTTTTCAACAGAATGCCGCGGATGATCTCTAGGTAGTAGGTCAGTGGTAAGATGAATCCGCTGTAATATGCCAGTCCGGGCATGTTTTGACGCGGCCAGATCAAACCGGAGAGCATCACTGCGGGAAGAATGATAAAGACAGCCAAATAGAGCGACTCGATTTGGGTGCGCGAGATATTGGAGATGAGCACTCCCAATCCTAAAGACCCCACCAGAAAAATGCCCGATACCAGGAACATCAAAACCATATCCCCGGTGATTCTCATTCCAAATACCAATGCACCGGCAATTAACACCATAACCAGATTGACAGCGGCAACAGCTACATACGGTAAGATTTTTCCCATCATGAGTTCCCAAGGTTTGATGGGAGTAACGATCAATTGCTCCAATGTGCCTTGTTCTCGTTCGCGAACGATTGCAAAAGCAGTCAGCAACAGAGCCTGTACTTGTAAGATCAACCCTGTTAGGCCGGGAAGGAGAAAGTCCATCCGGCGCATGTTTGGGTTGTAGAGAAACTGGATATGCGTGTTCACAGGTAATTCGAATTCCAGCGGTACTCCGCTACTCGTAATTCTCTGGATCAGGATTTCCTGGGAGTTGGCCTGGCTAACGAAATCAGCGGCCAGTTGTGCCGTCTGCGCCAGGTTTGGGTCCGTGCTGTCGATGTAAAAAACCACCCGTCCGGCCCATCCGGTACTGATTTCTCGACCAAAATCTTCAGGAATCAGCAACCCAACGCGAACTTCCCCTTTATCCAGCAATTCTAAAAGCTCATCCTCGCTATAAGCTTCTGTTGTGTATTGAAAATACCCACTGGCTACATAACGATCGATCATCTGGCGGCTTTCATCACTTTTCGATTGATCGAAAACCGCGAGTGGAATATCTTCAATTTCATTTATCACGGCGAATCCCAATAAAATCAGTAACGTCACCGGCAAGATGATCACCAAAACCATGGCGCGCACGTCCCGGATCACATGTAGCCACTCTTTGTGGACAATGGTTGTCATGCGACGAAAAGATTGTTTCATTTTAATCTCCTTGCGTAAGTTTGGCCTGCACTTGTGAGTGATTTTCTTGATCGACTAACCAAATGAACACATCTTCAAGGGATGGCAAGACACGTTCGATCCGCGGAGCAACGCCGTGGGCTTGTAAAGCAACTTCTATTTGGCTTTTGTCACTTTCACTTTGTACACGTGCATGCAAGAGCACACCGTGCATGGCTACGTCCTGTACAAACGATAATTCTCCGAGAATATCCTCGGTTTGATCCGGATTTGGAGTATCAACTTCATATAAAATACCCTCGGTTGTGTTTTTGAGCGTATCGGGATCAGCCAGCGCGATCATGCGAGCCCGGTACATCATCCCAATCAGATTGCAGAATTCGGCTTCATCCATGTAGTGTGTAGTAGCCAACACGCTGACACCCTGACCCGCCAGGGTGTAAATCATCTCCCAAAATTCTCGCCGCGAAACTGGGTCTACCCCTGCGGTGGGTTCATCCAGGAAAAGCATAGGTGGTTTGTGGACAATGGCACAAGCCAGTGCCAGCCTCTGACGCCAGGCTCCAGAAAGGTTACGGGTTAATTGCTTTTCGCGCCCACTTAATCCAGCCATTTCAATTAATTCTGCAAGACGCATTTTTATGTTGTTGAATGGAACTTCATATAAATTCGCGTAAAATTTCAGATTTTCAGATACCGTCAGGTCGTTGTATAGTGAAAATTTTTGAGACATGTAGCCAATATGCTGCTTAACATCCTCGGGTTGGCTACGGACGTCAAAACCCATCACACGGGCTTCTCCCGAAGTAGGTTTAAGGATGCCGCACAACATCCGGATCATGGTTGTTTTTCCAGCCCCATTGGGTCCTAACAACCCGAAGATTTCCCCTCTAGGAATTTCAAAACTCACCTGATCCACCGCGGAAAAATCACCAAACTTGCGTGTTAGCTGATGGACCTCGATTGATATTTCCACACTCATTTCGTTTTCTCCTGTTGTTCAACCAGGTAGATGAAAACATCTTCCATTTGGGTGTGAGCCTCCCGTAAAATGCTTATGTACGCCTCAGCCGTTGACAGTTTCTGATTAATTTTTTCCTGGATTTCAGTTGGATTGGTTGCCGAAAGGCGTAAGCGGTCACCAACTGCGCGCCACCCCAAAACCCCCTCGGTTTGACTGGCGATCTTGCGCAGTAAGCTGCGGGGTCTGGCTTTAACCTCAATAATCCGGAATGGCAACTCTTGGGTTAAGAGTTGCGGCGCGCCACTGACCAATATTTTGCCTTGATCCATCATACTGACGCGATTGCAGCGTTCGGCTTCATCCATGTATGGCGTGCTTACGAGGACGGTCATGCCCTGTTGAATCACTTTGGCTAGCAATTGCCACAATTGGTGCCTAGAAATAGGATCGACCCCAGTGGTTGGCTCATCCAACAAAAGGATCTCAGGTTCATGCACCAATGCGCAAGCTAACGCCAATTTTTTCTGCATCCCGCCCGAAAGGTTTCTGCCGCGCCGTGCTGTGAAATCGGATAGCCCGGCAAATTTTAGCAATTCTTCAATTCGAGCGTTTTGTCTTTGTGGCGGGACGCCATTGATATTAGAGAAGAAGCGCAGGTTCTCCATAACGGTCAGGTCTGGGTAAAGGCTGAATGCCTGGGGCATATATCCTAACCGCGATCGGATTTGTTCTGCCTGATCCTTCAAATTGAATCCTGCCAGATGAACATCCCCGGCGGTTGGCTTAATCACAGTAGCCAGGATTCGGATTAATGTGGTCTTTCCTGCGCCATCTGGCCCAATGATTCCATATAACTGCCCTTTTTCGATTGTTAGATCAATGCTTGCCAGAGCAGGGCCATCATGGTTATTTTTTGTGTACTTTTTTGTCAAATTTTGTGCTTCAATTACAGTTTCCATTATTATTCCTTACACAGTTCCATATCCATGATGATTGATAAAGACGGATATGTTCCAGGAAATGATGATTCCACTTCACATAATTGACGTTCTCATTGGCCACATTCCTCAAAATGTACAACCACCAGCATGATGCGGGCTAGATCAAAAATCATCAAAAGTCGCATTGTAGACTTAAGTTGCTTAGTCGACAAATGTCGCAAAATGGAATATAATTGAATGTAAGCACCATGTCAATTATCAAATATCACCGTGTGTTGAGTAAACAACACAAAGGCGTATTATGTCTAAAAAACGAGAAAAAATTGATCCCCGGGTTCTCCGTACTCGCCAGTTCTTGCAAGATGCACTACTCTCTCTCATCAAGGAAAAAGGATTTGAAAATGTAAAAATTCAAGAAATTACAGAACGTGCTGGGTTAAACCGGGCAACTTTCTATTTGCATTATCGAGACAAAAATGATCTTCTTGTTAAGCATATGAGTTTTACCCTTGAACAACTTGACCAGACTGTCGACATCCCCCCAGTTGTTGATAATGGTCGATTAATGACCGTTGTGATGGTCAAGCCACTAATTTCAGTGTTTGATCATTTTGCCGAACATGCGGATTTTTATCACGTTATGTTGAGCGAAATTGGGGTGCCATCTGTTATCAATGAAATGCAACTCTATATAGAACAAGTTGCACTACGGTGGTTGAACAAACTGCAACCATATCAGAAACACCCTGTGGTCGACACTGAAATGATCGTCAAATTTGTATCTACAGCCTGTATTGGTGTTGTGAAATGGTGGTTGAATAATGATTTGCCATACTCATCAGAACATATGGCAAACCAGCTTATGAGCTTAGTGTCATTAGGAGTATTCCATTCTGCCGGAATAGATTTACCTGTATCAGCAGATGAAGCAGACAAAGGTTGAACCCACGCTGTACTTGGTCGTGGCTGACAAGGCGATCGAACTGACCTTGTGCTTCTTAGTCGATGCTTAGGAACGCCGCACGGTCAAAGGTCGACTACATCAGGAACTGCTGCAGAATTTCCAGGCATATGAAAACATCGAGGTGGCGATAACAACGATCGAAATCGTCGGCTTTCCGCGGCTGGAGGTTGATCAAAGAAACAAGTTAGCAAAAAAGATTTTTTCTCTTACTAGGGATCAATACCCTACAAGGATAGGTAATATCAGGGTGACTTGACGATTCAAAGGAGCAAAATTATCATTCCCAGTAGGTATAATGATTGCTGATTACTTTTTCTTTGGTTTTTTAGTACTTTGCAAAAGAATTGTTAACATTTAATTCAATGTCGTGGTGTTCGACTCAGGTCTTCTTAGGGGCACCTTGAAGAATAGAACTGTTTGACTTAACGGTCGAGCAGTTCTATGCATTAACCCGCCTTGAAGGATGAAATAGAATCGCAGATTTGCCAAATGATTAGTCAAACTTAAAATCGTGTCTATCCCCCGATAAAACGTAATCCGCTTTCGGTCGCGGACCTGGTCAAGTAGTCTTTTTTTCGGTGGAAGCATGGATCACCTCCCGATGAACAAATACAGCATTATCATCTATAATGTTCATTAGGACTCAATATAGTATAATATTCCGCAAATTGGCGTGTTATGCAATAGTTGGTCTGCTTTTTGTAGCAGTCAAGAAAAATGTTGTTTCTGGAGGAGAGAAGTGGAAGTAACATTAACTGATATTGAGATCCAAGAACTGATCAATGAACCAAAGCCCCTACCAGAAAATTTTCTTGAGAGATTGAAGCTTAAAACTAAACGCGGCCACAAAGAAGCCGATTTAGACATTGGAGGTGTAAATGGGTCTAAATTCCGAATTATCATTAGACAGAGCAAAGCAGACCCTTTTGATTTCTCAGTAATTCTTGGATATCAAGTTCCAAAAACTAATGTTATGTTTCGATTAAGACGCTATAATGGAAGAAGTCATGAACATACAAACAAGCTGGAAAATGACAGATTTAGTGGTTCCCACATTCACCAAGCCACTTTGCGGTATCAACAACTTGGGCTTCGAGAGGATGAATTTGCGGAATCAACGAACAAATATGCTGATTTACATGGCGCTATCCATTGTTTGTTGAATGAGTGTTCTTTTATCTTACCCACTAATTCACAGTTGTTTTTTTAAGATGGAAAATTCTAATGTCCATAGAATATATTGAACGTGAGTTCATAGAAAAGGTATGTGACCAAATACGCCTCCGAGAAGAAGGTGTAAACAAATATCGTGTATTTACGCCTTTTCGTTACGATGATGGCGATCATTTAGTTATTGTACTGAAACAAGAAATTGACAAATGGGTCCTCACAGATAACGGACATACGTATATGCACCTAACGTATGATCTTGATGAAAAAAGTCTCTATACCGGAACTCGCCAACAGATTATATCGAATACGCTAAGTGCATTTTCGGTTAATGATTTTGACGGTGAATTGAGGCTAACCATAGAAAAAGGCCAATTTGGAAATGCGTTATATGATTTTATTCAAGCATTGCTTAGAATAAACGATGTATCGTATCTTTCGAGAGAAAGAGTTGTGTCTACCTTCATGGAAGACTTTAGGGCCTTTATTGAGGAACGAGTTCCAGAAGATAGAAGGAAGTTTGATTGGCGCCACCCCACTTACGATCCAGATGGAAGTTATTTGGTGGATTGCAGAATAAACGGGATGAAAAATCCTCTCATGGTGTTTGCTCTACCTACTGATACAAAAACAAGGGATGTTACGATAACTTTACTTCAATTTGAGCGATGGGGTTTGGATTTCCGATCAGTAAGTATTTTTGAAAACCAGGAAGAGATAAACAGAAAAGTTTTGGCAAGGTTCAGCGATGTTGGTGATAAGCAGTATTCTAACCTAACTTCAAACCGCGACCGAATTTCTCGATTCTTGGAAGAAATCATAGAAGCATAATGCGCTGCCTAACACCGTTATACTGATAAAAAAGCCGGCAAAGGAATATTATGAATACTGATCTATCATTTATCACAAACGAAGAAAACCAAAATCTTAAGGATAGATTTAGTGTTCTGATCAAGGACACGTCATTTTTTGATTGTCTAGTAGGGTATTTCTACTCAAGCGGATTTTACGCTATCTATCCCTCCCTGGTAAACACACAAAAAATTCGTATCCTGATTGGCATCAGCACCAGCCAAATAACCTTTGATTTGATGGAGAAGGGCATGCACGCTGCTCAGCAAGCGATGGATTTTTCACACGCTGAAACCAAGCAGAAAATTGAAAACCTTATCGAAGATGAAATGGCTGATTCTGAGGACAACAAAAATGTTGAAGATGGCATACACACGTTTATCCATTGGATAAGCAATGAAAAATTGGAAATCAGGGCTTATCCGTCACAGAATATCCATGCCAAGCTTTATATTATGACATTCAAGGAAGGCGATCGCGACACAGGTCGCATTATCACTGGCTCCAGTAATTTCACGCAAAGCGGTTTAGTGGATAATCTTGAATTTAATGTCGAATTGAAAAACAGATCTGATTATGAATTCGCGAAAAATAAATTTGAAGAATTATGGTCTGACGCGGTAGATGTAAGTGAAAGATATGTACACACCATTCAAACCAAAACCTGGTTGACACAAAATATCACCCCCTATCAACTCTATTTGAAATTGCTTTATGAATATTTCAAAGATGAACTCAGCCAGGCTGAGGAAGTGTTTGTAAAATATCTCCCCCAAGACTTTATGAAACTCGAATATCAGGAGCAGGCGGTATTGAATGCCAAGAAAATCCTCTTGGAATATGGGGGAGTTTTTATTTCCGATGTGGTTGGGCTTGGTAAAACCTATATCTCAGCCATGCTTGTGGGTCAGTTGGATGGCAGGACGCTTGTTATCGCTCCGCCTGTGCTTTTAGAAGAATCCAATCCGGGCTCCTGGGTAAATGTCTTTTCTGACTTTCGCGTGCCTGCAGATTTCAAATCACTTGGTAAACTAGATGAGCTTTTAAATCATGGAACCGAAAAATATACCAATGTGATTATCGATGAAGCGCATCGTTTCCGCACGGAGACCAACATCACCTATGAGAAAATCGCCCAAATATGCCGCGGCAAAAGGGTCATCTTGGTGACCGCCACACCCTACAATAACTCTCCTAAAGATATTTTAAGCTTACTAAAACTTTTCCAGAAAGCCAAGAAAAGCACTATCCCGAATCTGCCTGACCTGGAAACGTTTTTTAATAGTCTTGAAAAAAAGATCCAAAAACTAGATCGCAAGAAAGACTATGCAGAATTTATCACGACTGTTAAAAATAATGCCTGTGAGATACGTGAGAAGGTATTGAAATATTTGATGGTGCGCCGTACACGTGCTGAGGTGAGAGAATATTTCGAAAGGGATATCCAAGAGCAAGGGCTTCGTTTTCCAGAAGTAGAAAAGCCGATCCCATTATTCTACGAGTTGAATGAGAAAGAAGATGCTATATTTACCCAAACCATTGAACTGATCGCCGCGCAATTCAAATACGCCCGTTATATGCCCATGCTCTACTATGGCGGGAAGCTCGATCAGCTTGAAGAGCAATCCCAGCGCAATATGGGACGCTTTATGAAAATATTACTCGTCAAGCGTCTGGAAAGCAGTTTCTATGCCTTTCGAAACTCTGTGGACAGGTTCCTGTATTCCTATGAGATGTTCCTTAAAGAATTCGAGAATGGCTACGTCTATATCAGTAGAGATTACTCGCAAAAGATATTCGAGCTGCTGGATAACGACGATGATGAAGGCATTCAAAAATTGATCGATGCAGGCAAAGCGCAACGATATGAGAGCAAGGATTTTACAAAAGAACTCAAGACAGATCTGGAACATGACCTTGCCATCCTTCAGGAAATTAAGCGCCTTTGGCAAAATGTATATCGTGACCCCAAATTCCTGAAATTCAAACAAGAACTTTCAAGAAATCCAATTCTAAAAGACAATCACCTGATCATCTTTACGGAATCAAAAGAAACCGCCAATTACCTCTACAAGAATATCGATCAAAGTTTTCCTGGCGTGGCGCTTTTGTTCACAGGCGATTCTGGCGAATCTGTGCGCGATAAAGTGATTGCCAATTTTGACGCGCGTGCCCGTCATAAAAGCAACCAACATCGTATCCTGGTTTCCACCGAAGTCCTGTCTGAAGGCGTCAACCTGCACCGCGCTAACGTGGTGATTAATTATGATATCCCCTGGAACCCGACCCGCATGATGCAGAGAGTCGGGCGCATCAACCGTGTGGATACACCTTTTGACCGCATCTATACCTTCAATTTCTTCCCCACCACACAATCCAATGATCAGATAAAACTTAAGGAAGCCGCTCAAGGCAAGATTAACGCTTTTTTAACCCTGCTGGGCGGTGACGCGGAACTGCTCACCGAAGGCGAACCCATCGGCTCACATGAGCTTTTCGATCGCTTGATTTCGAAGAAATCGCTGGAAGGCGATGAGGAGACAGAAGTGAGCGAACTGAAATATCTAAAGGTGATCCGCGATATTCGTGAAAATGATCCAGAGTTCTTCGATAAAATTAAACGCTTGCCGAAGAAAGCTCGCACCGCCAAGCAGAATCGAGATTTCCCTTCTGCGCTGGTCACCTATTTCCGGCGTGGGAAAATTCAGAAATTCTTCTTGGCTGACGAAAAGAAATTCGCTACAGAACTGGATTTTCTGGCAGCGGCAGCATTGCTTGAAAGCTCGCCGGAGGAAGAAAAACAGAAGCTACCAGAAACGATTTATGAACTGCTAGAAAAAAATAAAACCGCTTTTATCATTGCCACAACCGAAGAGATGGAACAACCAATCCAAAGAAAAGGGCGTGATAGCGTTGCTAGAATCTTAATGATCCTTAAAGCGACAATGAAAAACATACAGATGCTCACTGAAGATCAGGAATATTATTTGAAGCGCGTCATCCTTCAGCTTGATGAAGGCGGCTTACCAAAGCAGACCGCGAAAAGCACTTTGAAAGCCTTAAATGATCTCAAACAGGATTTAATCAACCCGCTCAAAGTATTGGCAATCCTTCAGATGCACATCCCCGAAGGTCTTCTGCAAGCGCATTACGCCGAAAAGAACCTAAGCTCTTCCGGAAAGCGGGAAGTAATCTTATCATTATATTTAGCGGGTGAATAATTATGGACAAAAAACAGGCGCAGGAAATCATCAGAAATACCTTTGAGAATCCTTTTGATAAGCAGCGTTTTACGCTCTTCATTAAAAATCTGCTCAACAGCATTGAAGAGCACACCATAACCTATCAGGGTAATCATATCTTTGAACCCTACCGACCCTATATCACGAAGCTCGAGCGGATTGGAAAGTACAGCGATGGCGAAAACGCCATAGATATATTGGTCATCATGCTTAATAAAGAGACCTCCCTCGAGCGCGCCCGCACCATGCAGCGCAATTACGTCGCCAGATATCTGGAAGGCAGCCGTGGCGGCATCTTAAAGAATGCCGCTCTTGTTGCCTTTGTCTCGCCAGATCAACAGGACTGGCGCTTCTCACTGGTCAAGATGGATTACCAGTTCGAAGCCACCCCAGACGGCGGCGTAAAGGTCAAGCAAGAAGTCACCCCCGCCCGGCGTTGGTCTTTCCTGGTGGGCGCCAACGAGAACAGCCACACCGCCCAGAGCCGCCTGGTTAAAATCATGCAGGATGATGAGCACAATCCCACGTTAGACGAAATTGAAAACGCTTTCGATATCGAGACTGTTACGAAGGAATTCTTCCTCAAGTACCGCCAGCTTTTCTTAAACCTTAAAGAAGAACTCGACAAGGTGGTTGAAAACAACGCGATGGTAAAAGCGGATTTCGAAGCAAAAGTAGTCGATACGGTCAACTTCGCCAAGAAGCTGCTCGGTCAAATCATCTTCCTGTATTTCTTGCAGAAGAAAGGCTGGTTTGGCGTGGGGCGCGATCAGGCGTGGGGCGCTGGCTCGAAACATTTCCTGCGCGGTCTGTTTGAGAAAAAACATGGTAACTATGATAATTTTTTTGATGATATTTTGGAGCCGCTTTTTTACGAAGCTCTGCGCAATGACCGGAGTTATGATGGTCATTATTACAGCCGCTTCGACTGCAAAATCCCTTTCTTAAACGGTGGTCTCTTTGACCCGATTGGGGATTATGACTGGGTGCATGCTGAGATTCATTTGCCCAATCAAGTTTTTTCCAATCAAAATAAAACCAAAGAAGGCGACCTGGGAGATGGTATCCTGGATGTGTTCGACCGCTACAACTTTACCGTGCGGGAGGACGAACCGCTTGAGAAAGAAGTCGCCATCGACCCGGAGCTGCTGGGCAAAGCCTATGAAAAATTCAACGCCATTAGACCGGACAATTTCGATGAATTTACCAATGCTTTAAAGAGCGGCAGAAAGGGCGAGGAAAATAAGTTCAACAAGAAGTTTGGCGTCTATTATACCCCGCGTGAAATCGTGCATTACATGTGCAAGCAGAGCCTGATCAATTATCTCGCCACCCGCGCGCAAGAGGCTAAACTCGATATACCCATTTCCAAACAGGACATCGAAGACCTGATCGAAGTGGGCGAAATGATCACCGAACACGAGGCAACCGCCCTTATTAAAGAACAGAACATCCAAAACGGCATCCAGAAATCCACCGAATACTCAGCCCTGTTATCAGACGACATTCGCAAGAACGCCAAACTCATCGATGACTGGCTGGCGGAGATCACCGTGTGCGATCCGGCCGTAGGCTCCGGCGCTTTCCCGGTGGGCATGATGAACGAGATTGTACGGGCACGCAATGTACTGTCCGTGTTCCTGAGAGACGAAAAACGCAACGACTATGAATTCAAACGCCGCTGCATCGAACATTCCCTGTACGGTGTGGACATTGACCCCGGCGCGGTGGAGATCGCTAAACTGCGGCTGTGGCTGTCGCTGGTTGTGGATGAAGAGGATATTAAGAACATCAAGCCCCTGCCGAATCTGGATTACAAAATTGTGTGCGGAAATTCTTTGCTGGGTGTGGAGAAAGACCTGTTCAACCACCAGCTTTTCAACGAACTCGAAAAGCTGAAGCCGTTGTTTTTCAAGGAAACTAATCCCACTAAAAAGCACGAATACAAAAAGCAGATAGATGATATTATCAGCCAAATCACCAAGGGGCATACGGAGTTTGATTTCGAGGTCTATTTTTCCGAAGTGTTTCACAACAAAGGCGGGTTTGATGTGGTAATAGCGAATCCACCGTATATTAGCCATGATAAAATCACTCTTGGGAAAACTTTTCTAAAAGAACAATATCGTTCTTATGAACCATTCGCCGATATTTATTGCTACTTTATTGAAAAGGGAATTGGGTTGCAAAATAAAAAGGGTATCTTAGCTTTCATCACATCAAATTCTTATCTTCGAGCAGAGTACGGCTTACCACTTAGAGCATTGCTCAGAAAAGAAAATGAACTTCTGGACATTATCAATCTTGAAGATGCTCAAATTTTTGAAGATGCGATTGTAAATGTCGCGATTTTGATTTCAACCAAAAACCGAGTTAGCAGAGAATGCATTGTGTTTAATCAGCCATTCACAGAGGCGATTGCAAAATTTGCAGATTTTATAACTGCCAGAGCCTTTTTATACACTCAAGAAATATTTGACTCTAAGTCCTGGAGTTTAATAGAGCCAGTCAAAGTACACGTGCAAAATAAAATCGAGAAGGGTAAAAAGACATTGGAACAATTGGGAGCTAAAATTCGACTTGGTTTAGCAACTGGAAACAATAATGCCTTTGTAATTGATGAGAACAAAAGAAAAGAATTCATAAAAAAAGACCGAAGAAATTCTAAAATTATTAAGCCGATATTGAGAGGGCGGGATATATTTCGGTACAGTTACAAGACTTCCAACCTATATATCTTACTTACAAAAAACGGTGTCAATGTAAAAAGAGATTATCCTGTTATTTACAATTATCTCGATAATTTCGGGCAATCATTCAAAGAGCGAGGCGCGCAAGGACAACATTGGACGAACTTAAGGGCAGTGGCATTTTTTGAAGATTTTAAAAAAACAAAAATCGTATGGATAGAATTATCTGATACCGGTCGCTTCGCTTTGTGCGAAGATGAAATTTATTTATTGAATTCGGCTTACTTCATGCTTCCGCCACTCAATATTAACATTAAGTATTTGCTGGGCGTACTTAATTCTAAATTGATGTATTTTTATCTTGGACTTTTTGCTGAAACAAGCGGTATGGGAGTAAACCGTTGGATCAATAATTACGTAAAAAAATTTCCTATTGTTCAAGCAACAAGTGATGAACAGAAGCAAATCATCGAAATCGTGGACCGCATCTTAGTGTCAAAGGGTGTCGATCCACAAGTGGATACTTCGGAGTGGGAGCAGGAGATAGACTGTCTTGTCTATCAACTTTATGGTCTGACCGAGGAAGAGATCCGCATTGTGGAAGGCGAGGGGAAATGAGAAGCGACAAAAAAAATATCATCATCTATAACACGATTGACGGCAAAGCCACGGTTTCCCTATATGCCAAAGACGGCATGGTCTGGATGAACCAGAACCAGATCGCCGAACTTTTTGACACCTCCAAGCAGAATATCGGTCAGCACATAGCAAACGTACTGAAAGAAAAGGAATTAGATGAAAATTCAGTTGTAAAGAATTACTTTACAACTGCCGCTGATACTATATTCTTACTGGGTATAACCCTTTCTCGAACAACCCGCGAATAAATGTATGTGTTGGGGCAACGATTAGTAACCGGTGCGAATATCCGCATAGTGATACTGGACTCAACAATGGATTCGCTACTTGAGCAATTAGCTTTAAGGAATACTGGCAAAACATCTGAACAATATTGGAGAAATCGTATTAAGCCGGGCGTTGGGCTGCTCACACCAGTTTCCGCGAGGGCCGCAAAACCGGCTGAACCATAAGCGAGGGTAGTAATGAGAACGGGATCGGTTATTGACATAGAACCCAACGCATATCATATGCGTTTGCTTTCAGTGGAAGACGTCGAGGCACTTCAGGGGTTGTTCGAGAGCTGCCCAGACTATACCCAGATCGTCGCCGGCCGAGAACCGGCTCCGAATACAGCCGAGGAAGCGCTCCACTCCTTTCCACCTGGGAAATCACCGGACGATAAGTCGATGTTCGGGATCGTCGACAGCAAAGGTGGTGTTGTCGGAGCGCTCGATTGCGTTCGAGGCTACCCAGATGAAACTAATTGGTGGATAGGGTTGCTCTTGCTCCTGCCAGAGATCCGAGCCAAAGGCCTGGGTCAGAAGGTGGTCTCTCGTCTAGTGGAATACGTGCAAGCCAATGGAGGGCAAACGCTGATGCTGGGCGTGGTCGAAGACAATCGACGCGCCTTCGGGTTTTGGCAGAAGCTGGGTTTTGAGTTGTTCTATACGACCGAGCCCCGCCAATTCGGGAACAAGACGCAGGCGGTACACGTAATGCGCCGAGAGTTGTCGCGCGTATGATTGCCCAAAGGGTGCGTCGCGAGCACAGGCGGTAGCCCAATGAACGCATGCATCTGACGCGGTTGATCGGGACCCCAAGCCAGGCCGGACTCGGTTCACCCGCCACGCAGCTGATGCGAGCCGTTGGGTTGCAAATTGCTGAATAAGTTCGGTGGGAAAAGACAGTCTTGACTTCGAAAGTGTATGATAGTAATATACTAACATGCTAGATATTCATAGTATTGACGGTTTTGATTGGGATGATGGGAATATCGATAAGAATTGGATAAGTCAACGGGTTTCCAATTCTGAATGCGAAGAATTATTTTTTTATCTTCCACTTTTGTTGGCAGATGATACAAATCATTCCCAAGATGAAAAAAGATACTATGTTCTAGGTCAAACAAATGTGCGCAGGTGGCTGTTTATAGCCTTCACGATGCGAGAGAACAAGATACGGGTCATTTCCGCCCGCGATATGAATCGAAAGGAAAAGAGTGTATATGAAAAAGCCAATTCCTAGATTTGAAAACGAAGATGAAGAACGAGAATTTTGGGCAACGCATGACTCAACGGACTATTTAGATTGGGGTAATGCGGAAAGAGTAGTATTTCCAAAACTAAAACCGGCAACAAAGACGATATCGTTACGAATGTCAGAGTCAATGCTCAACGAATTGAAAGTATTAGCCAATAAAATGGATGTTCCCTATCAATCACTTATAAAGGTATATTTACGGGAACGGATCGATAAAGATTTGCATGGACAGCCAATAGAAGTATGGAAAAAAACATGAGTTGCAAAGCAAACAAGCCCACCTTCGTTATGGTTCGTGAATTTGAAAACGATGCGCAACCCAACCCCACATGCAGCAGATCGGGCTGTCGCCCGGAGGGTACGCGGCCGATTTTGCCAACTCTGGTTATGGTTCTTGAAAGGTTCGGAACAGATCCGCCCGGCGTGCTGATGTCAGCGTTAGGTGGTTAGTCAAGCACTATGGAACGAGTAAAATGAAACTACCCGAAACTAAAAATCAAAGGAGTCGATTATGAAATCATTCACGGATGCAGATAAGGAAGCGATTAGCAAAGAAGTAAAAGATCAATTCACTCAGCTAATTTCTACAATAAACCAATCAAACCTTGGGGCATGGTCTGAATTCTATAGCCAAGACCAGTTTTTGTCAGCTATCGTCAGCACGGATTATTATGCCACGCGAAGTTCTTTTGTGGATACAATCGCTAATTATTTCTCGATGAGAGAAAGTCAGCAGGTGGAACCATTCGAAGTGCGAGTTACTGCTCTAACGCCAGAATTAGCGCTCCTAACGAGTCAAGAGAAGGGCGAGATGCAGTTGAAAGATGGGAAAACCTTTAAGCACAAACATGTTTTTACATTGGTATGGATAAAGGAGCAAGACGGCTGGAAGATCCTGCATTCTCATGAATCATGGATTGAAGAATAATATCCTTCACAAGTTGAATTAGCGATGCTGTCATGCTTTTATTGATCAGCAGCATGCAGAAGAATTATCCAGTATATATTATTATTTACTGAGCTCAATCTTTACATCTTCGGGAAGCGCCAAGCCAGAGGCGATCTCTACTGCTTTGATGATCCCCACTGGCACTGGACAAGCCGCGTGTGCACAGTATTTTTGTCCCATTTCATATACTTTTGGCATTCCACGCCGGAATGAGATTTCGTTGAAAGGATCCACTTCGGTAAGGTTCTCAGCTAATTTTCGAATGTCTTCACATTCGCTTTCTATTTTAATATTGCAGACACGACCATTTGCCTCTGTTTCTACTTCAGTTGTGAAACCACATATACCGGAAAAAATTTTTGCTTTTGCCAATGTTGGCTCCTTGTCAATAGATTTTTTAGGTCTTTGTGGGTTAACCCACGGCATCAAATAGCCCAACTATACCACAAAAAAGTGCGTTAATTAATTGAATAGTTTAATTTACTGATAATTATTGATAATATATGATTGGTTAAAAACATGAATTATAAATTATTTTATTACTTCAAGTTGAAAAGAACCTATATTTGGATTCTTTGCTTTCACCATTTGATAATAAAATTACTTGATCTTAATTAACGATAAGATTAAACTTTGATGAGTTTAACTCGTCATTATGAGTAGAAGGGAACATTATGGAAAAGATTAGGAATCTCATTTCGCTTTTGACTTTGGAAGAGAAAGCTTCGCTTTGTTCAGGAAAAGATTTTTGGCGCTTGAAAGGGATTGAGCTCTTGGGGATCCCATCGATCATGGTTACCGATGGTCCTCATGGGTTGCGGAAACAGGTTAGTGATAGTGATCATATTGGATTAAGCGAAAGCGTTCCGGCTACTTGCTTTCCAACTGCATCAGCATTAGCTGCAACCTGGAATCGGGATTTGATCTATCAAGTTGGGGAAGCTTTAGGCGAAGAATGTTTGGAAGAAAAAGTAGCTGTCATTCTGGGTCCGGGAGTTAATATCAAACGTTCTCCGCTATGTGGACGTAACTTTGAATATTTCTCAGAAGATCCATATCTCACAGGTGAGTTGGCAAAGAGTCATATCAAGGGTGTTCAAAGCAAAGGTATTGGTACATCTTTAAAACATTTTGCGGTCAATAATCAGGAGTACCGACGCATGGTGATTGACGCGATCGTGGATGAGCGCGCCCTAAGAGAGATATACTTGCCTGGGTATGAAATCGCGGTCAAAGAAGCACAGCCATGGACGGTTATGTGCGCTTATAACAAGATCAATGGTACTTATGCTGCTGAACATAAGTACTTGATAACCGATATCCTCAAGCAAGAGTGGGGACATGAGGGCTTGGTGGTCACAGATTGGGGCGCTATGAATGATCGTGTAGCTGGTTTGATCGCAGGCGTTGAACTAGAAATGCCTGGCGTCCGAAATGGTAACGATGAAATTATTGTTGAAGCGGTGAGATCTGGCGAATTGGATGAAACAGTATTAGATTGTGCTGTTGAGCGTATCTTAATGCTGATTTTGAAAGCCGAGAAAACACTTTCTGCTGATTTTGTCTATGATCGCGCCGCCCATCATGCTTTAGCCCGACGCGTTGCTGGCGAGGGATGCGTGTTGCTCAAGAACGAGAATCAGATTTTACCGCTTCAGCCGGATATCAAAATAGCCTTAGTAGGGCAATTTTCCAAGTATCCTCGTTATCAAGGCGCAGGTAGTTCGCTTATCAATCCAACCCAATTAGATAATTTATTCGATGAAATCACAAATATCGTTGGAACTGAAAATCTAACCTACGCGCCTGGATATCCTCAAAGGGGAGATCAGGTTGATGAACAATTAATTGCTCAAGCATTGAAAATTGTGAAGAATGCGGATGTTGTCCTAATTTCGGCTGGTCTCACAGATATCTATGATGTTGAAGGGATTGATCGTCAACATCTAAAGCTACCACCCGGACATAATGCCTTGATAGAAGCAGTAGCTGATGCGCACCCTCATGTGATTGTTGTGTTGAGTAATGGTTCCGCCATTGAAATGCCTTGGGTAGATAAGGTGTCTGGAATCGTTGAGGGGTATTTAGGAGGGCAAGCTGGCGCTGGAGGGGTAGCAGATATTCTTTTTGGTATCGTTAACCCTAGTGGAAAATTGGCAGAAACGTTTCCGGTAAAACTGGAAGATGATCCTTCTCACCACTATTTCCCATCCGGACCAGCAACAGTTGAATATCGCGAAAGTATATTCGTTGGTTACCGCTATTATGATACAGTCAAAGAGCAGGTCCTTTTTTCCTTCGGTTTTGGTTTGAGTTATACAACCTTCGAGTATCGTGATCTTCGCCTAAGTCAGGAAAGAATAACGGATCAAGATAATCTCAAGGTTTTTGTTAAAGTAAAGAATAGTGGTCCTTTACCTGGGAAAGAGATCGTTCAGCTCTACGTTCGTGATCTTGAATCCACAGTTTTTCGCCCTTATAAAGAATTGAAAGGTTTTGAAAAAGTAGCATTACTCCCTGGTCAAGAAGTGGAAATTGAGATTGAACTAGACTGGCGTGCTTTTGCTTTTTATAGTGTGGAACTCAAAGACTGGTACGTGGAAACTGGTATCTTTGAGGTCTTAGTGGGTGCATCTTCGCGAGATATTCGGCTTTCTAAGTCCATTGAAGTAAGAACATCCAAACCAACTCACCCAATGATTGATCGACAGAGACTAGCCGCGTATTACAGTTTTCCAAAGGGGAAACCAATCAATCAAAGAGATTTCGAATTGTTGTATGGAAAAGCGCTGCCGAAAAATCAGAGCCCTCAAAAGGGTAGTTACTCAATCAATACCTCCATTGGAGATATGACGGACTCTTTCATCGGACGTCAGCTTTTCGCCTATCTGAAAAGACAAATTGAAGTACTGATTCCTGATCAGGAAGATAAACCAACAGGCGCGATTATGCAAGCGATGCTGCATGAGATGCCATTGCGCTCACTGCTCATGCTCGGAGATGGCGCGATCACGCGACACACCCTGGATGCTTTATTGCAGATGATCAATGGTAAGTTCTTTAAAGGCTTGATTGATCTACTCAAAGCGATCAGGGCAAGGTGATTATTGAATTATTAAACCAATCGCATTCAAAAAAAACTTCTTGACAAACAAATCCTTTCAGGGTATTATGTCGGTAGACGACATATACTTGGAGGTTTCTATCAAGACTGAAGAATATCTCCCTCTGCGGGAGCCAACTTTCTTTATTTTGTTGAGTATCTCTTCTGAGAAAAAGCATGGCTATGCTATCTTACAGGAAGTAAAAGAGCTTAGCGGCGGGTCATTAATACTGAGCAATGGGACGCTTTACGGCGCGCTAGTTCGTTTACAGGATCAAGGATTGATCGAAAGAGTGTCAAGCGATCAACCGCAAACCTCCGGAAAACCACGCAAGGCTTATCAGATAACCAAAATTGGTCTTGGTGTTTTACATGCTGAGATTGACCGGTTGAACACTTTAGTGCAGACTGCCTATCAGCGCCTACCGGAGGGGACGTTGTGAATATCTTAAAGGAATATATCTTAAATTTTTATGGCTGGTTGCTGCAGCTTTACCCTCACCAATTTCGAGAGATGTATGCTGAAGAAATGCTGCTTGTATTCCATTTGCAATTAGATGAGCAACCTAGACTTCGGACATGGGGAGCCATCAAGATCATTTGGCATGAACTTCCTCATTTACCCATATTGCTGGTCAAAGCCTATTGGCGAGAAAGGATGAAATTAAAAATGAATACTGGTCTTAAACGCTGGTTTATCCAACCTCACGGATCATGGGAAGAAACTGTTCTAGCGGTACTCCCTTTTCTATTAATAGGAGTAATACCTGGACTTTTAAGCTTGGCTTTCCCAGGCGTTTATCCTTTATATATCGCTATACCTCTATTGTTGCTTCTCTTCTTATCGCCAGCTATACTTGGGGTGATCGGATTGATCGTTGGCGTGCCGCGCTGGTCGTACGTTTATTCAGGTTTCCTAATCATTATTCTCTCTGCGATTCCAATTTTCCTTGTAAGAGCTTTTTGGACAACAAAAACACCATTTATCATTTACTATATAACCATGCTCATACTGTGCTTCCTGTTAGTCGCTGTTATGATCTGGATTGGGTCTAGATTATCACTAACGCGCGAATTCAGCCAAAAGGTAAAAAAAGAACCATCCCTAATCTCATTGATACTGTATGGGAGCGCTTCGGTGATGGTTTTAGGGATGTATGAGGAGGCGACTCATCTGGGGATGATCAATCAAGTGTTCTCTAGTCTAGCTTTGGCTTTCGGAGTTTGGGGATTCCTGCGCTCTGAACGGTTAATCAGCCGACTAACCGCGTTAATTGTTGGCGCCATGCTCTCACTTCTCTTTGTTCAGATTGCCCCGATGTCATTCAATCCACCAGTTTTATCGATTGGATTCGTTGTCTTAGCGATGATTTGCCTTCCAGCGCTGGTTTTCAGGGAGGATAGTACAAAAAATGCTTATCCTCCCACATAGTAGCCATTTAACTCTTAAGAGTGTCTAGTACTTTTTTAAGTACAGAATACATGATGACGTCGATATGTGTATTTTGTCTCGCGTTTCTTTTTGCATCAAGCAAAATTATTTTTCTCCATTGTCTAGGGGATCATGACGTGACCTTTTCAAGTTCAAGACAGGAGTTCGAATCTCCGTGAAGGCACAGTAGTGAAAGCGCTGTGAATAGCGATGCATTTTATATATTATTACTTGACTTAGTCAACGACTTAGTCTACAATGAGCATAGAGGTGCAAGATGGCAGTATTCAATATTCATGATGCAAAAACCCATTTTTCTAAGCTGCTTGTGCGTGTTCAAAATGGTGAGGAGGTCGTGATTGCTAAGGCAGGGAAACCTGTGGCGCGTATCATACCATTCGCGGCGGATGATACTTCTCCACGCGTCCCTGGAATTGATGTGGGTAAAGTAATTATTCAACCCGATTTCGATGCGCCATTACCTGAATTTGATCTATGAAAGTACTGATTGATACGCGTACATTTCTTTGGTGGAACACAGACGCCCCGTTATTGTCACAGCATGCTAAAGAGATCATTGCGGATGGGCAGAATGAAGTCTTCCTTTCTGCGGTTAGTGTTTGGGAGATTGTCATCAAAACCGTAAAAGGTAGACTGATTTTACCGGAGTCGCCAGCGCAATATATTTACAGCCGCATGAGTTTGTATCGGTTTCAGCCCTTACCAGTACAAATTAGCCATGCCGTACATGTGTATGAATTACCTATATATCACAACGACCCGTTCGACCGCATGTTAATAGCCCAAAGTCAACTGGAATCTTTCCCGCTAGTGACAAAGGATGATGATATTAGGCGTTATGATCTAGAAACCATCTGGTGAAGTCCCTGTATCCAGTTCAAAGCCTGGTCCGCACGAACCATCCAGTCACTGGGAGATCGCTAAATTGTGAACCCACGAAATCCATTATGGAGGTGAAACCGTGAAAATCCCAATCTACCAAGTTGATGCATTCACCGATAAAGTGTTTGCTGGTAATCCAGCCGTGGTTTGTTTATTAGAAAACTGGTTGCCGGATAATCTTATGCAAAAAATCGCGCTTGAGAATGCAGTCCCTGAAACTGCTTTTCTTGTTCCATTCGGAGATTTCTATGAAATTCGCTGGTTTACGCCGGACATTGAAATGGATTTATGTGGGCATGCGACCTTAGCCAGCGCGCATGTGATCGCAAGACATCTTGATACCTCATGCACAAAGGTTAAATTTCTCTCGAATAGTGGTGACTTAATCGTTAAGGTAGATGATAAGATGATCACACTAAATTTTCCTTCTCGTGTTCCTGAATTATGCGATATCCCCCAATTAATTTTAGGCGCTTTTCCAGAAAAACCTATAGATGTTGTGAAATCCAGAGATTACCTGCTTGTCTATGATGATGAAGAAACCATTCGAAATATGAAACCCAATCGAGATATCCTCGATCAAATCAACCTCGATCCAGGAGGCGTAATCATCACAGCGCCTGGAAGAGATGTCGATTTTGTTTCCCGTTTTTTCACACCGCAGGCAAGTATTTTTGAAGATCCGGTAACAGGCTCAGCTCATTGTTCATTGATCCCTTATTGGAGTGAGAGATTGGGTAAAAAGCGTATGCTGGCGTTGCAGTTATCTGCTAGAGGTGGAAAGTTGTTATGTGAAGATTTAGATGATCGGGTTTTGATTTCAGGGGAGGCTGTGACTTATTCTGAAGGTTTGATTACTTTTTAATCCGGTGTATGGTTTCTTTGGTATGATCTTAGTTCTTGCAGTAAAACCGTTAAATGAAGAGTCAATTCTAGAGATAGTTTTTTTTGTTTAGAATGGATTGGGATTGGGTAATTCAACTTGCAATAAAAAACCACCCTTGGACGAAGATTTTATATTCATTTGTCCATCCAATAGAGCAACCCGCTCGCTAATTCCCACCAAACCAAAGTGCTGTTTTGCCTGGAGGTCTGCCAGGTTAGGTATATTCTCGGTGCCTTGTCCATCATCAGCGAATCGGATCAATAGATGTCCTTCAGAAGTTTGTTTTAATTCAACATGCACTTGATTTGCATTGGCATGTTTGGCGACATTCCCTAGACCTTCTTGAATGATCCTGAAGATCGATAGTTCCATTAATTCTGGTAATCTGCCTAAAGATTTATCAATATCTATTTGTACACCAACACCTGTACGGTCTTCCCATTCTTGCGCTAAAGAAGGGATTGCGGAAGAAAGACCATGATTATCTATGGTTGGGGGACGAAGATGACGGCATAATTGTCGTAAATCGCTCACAACTTGCCGGATATCCTTACGAATTTCGAATAACTCTTCACGCTGCTCTTGCGATTCTTCAGCGTTCTCAACGTCTTCTAAACGATAGTTTAGACCTAATAGATCCTGTATAACGGAATCATGCAAATCACGCGCCAAGGACTTGCGTTCTTCTTCTCTTTCAGTCATTAATCGTCGTTGAGTATCTTGCAAAGCGGCATTTAGGCGATCCATGGCTTTCATCTGGTCGCTAAATTTTTCAATAAGTTGTTGGTTTCGTAAATCGCTGGCTTCCAAAGTCTCGTGCAATTGAGCTTGTTTCTTGAATAGATCTTCAGTTTGTTGTTGGGCTTTGTGAAAACTCTCCAAAGCCCAAATCGTTGGGGTGATCTCTTCTTTGTTACTGGCGCCAACAATTAACTCCACAACATCTCGGGGAGTAAGATCTGATGTGTTTTGATCTGCTACTAACTCACCCTCGTATAATACCAAGATGCGGTTAGTGATATTAAAGAGATGTTTTAGATTATCGCTGCAAATCATTACTGCTGATCCCTGATCAGCTTGTTCCTTGATCCGATTTAGTAAATTCTCCTGGCTATGAAAGTTGAGATTTGGTAAGATATTGTCTATTAATAGCAAAGAAGAATGATTACTGAAGGCACGCATTAATGCGATTAAATGGCGTTGTTCATTACTTAAATTTGCCGTAGATTCGTTGATCAATTTTTGGGATAGACCAAAGTTATCCAATAATCCATGAGCGATTCTACACATCTCATCCAATTTTGGTAGTCCATTAGATGAATACTTGGCGAGCTCATGCCCTAAGAAGATATTTTGTATGATATCAAAACGATCGACGAGTTGAGGATTTTGATGAACCAATTCGATCCCTTTTTGGCGTGCTTGATAAGGAGTCGAGAAGTTTTCATATTTGCCTTGCAGGAATATTTTTCCTTGACTTGGTTGAGTAGCGCCCCCAATAATACGCAATAGGGTAGATTTTCCTGCACCGGCTCGACCTACTAAGCCGCAAATCTCTCCTGGTCGCATTTCAAAGGTGACATTGTCAAGCACCTTGAGATTGCCATAAGATTTGGAAAGGGATTGTATCTGTATTACTGTATCCGACATATGAATTTTGGTTGAAAAAGTAAATTCTGATATAAGCGTAAACTATTCTATCGCGAAAAAGAAGGATTCTAAAACTTTGAATCATCAAGAAGGATGTGTTCTATATAAATATATGGCGTAATATTAATAAAACAGAAACTGCGAGCAAAGAGCAGCTTCTGTTTCTGTTTTCCTTTGATTTCCAAAATTTGAATAATTTACTTTATTTGGTAGTTTTGCGAGTAGTGACATCAAAGATTACCGCGGCTGCAAGTACAACTGCTCTAACGATATATTGGTAGGAGATATCAATCCCCATCAAGTTCATACCACTGGTTAATGATGTCATAACCAAAGCGCCAATCAGTGAACCTACTACTTTACCAACACCACCAGCTGCTGATACGCCGCCAACAAAAGCGGCTGCAATAGCATCTAATTCAAATAAGGTTCCTGCTGTTGTGGTAGCAGATTGTAAACGGGCTGCAAATAGAATTCCCGACAAAGCGGAGAGCATTCCCATTGAACCAAAAACAACATGTGTAATCCGTTTGACGCTAATACCACTTAATTCTGCTGCTTCCGGGTTTCCGCCAACGGCATAAATATGTCTACCAAGCACTGTTTTTGTAGTGATAAAGTCATAAAATAGAACTACAATCAATACGACCACTGCAGTCCATGAGAGACCTTGATAACCCGCTAGTATCCAAGCAATACCGCCAATAAGAGTAGAGATGAACACTAGTTTAATAATGAAGAGTTCATTGGATAAAACCTTAAAATTATTTTTCTTCTTTTTATTTCGAGTATAAATCTCATTTGTAACGAATAAAATAATTCCAAGAAGACCAAGTAATATGGTGACTTTATGCATACCTGGCAATATGCTAATTTCAGGAATATCTGGGATAAAACCATTACCGATAGCGTTAAATGCAGGATTAGGAATTACGATAGTGCCTGTGGAAATCGTAATTAACTGTAAAGCGCCTCGATATCCCAGCCATCCAGCAAGTGTTGCTACAAATGCAGGTATGCCTAGATCAGCTACTTGGAATGCTGTAAAAAGTCCTGCTATGATTCCGAGTCCTAATACGAGTGGAATTACAATAATTACTGGAAGATTCCATGAAACCATCGCGATAGCAGCTACGGCGCCTAAGAATCCTGCCAGGAATCCAACAGAAAGGTCGATATGACGAATAACGATAACTAATGTCATACCTACTGCTAAAACTGCGATATATCCTGTTTGGTTAACGAGGTTGACCAAATTTCTTGAAGAAATAAATAAACCATCTGTCGTAATTGCAAAAACCGTCATAATAATGAATAAGGCAATATACATGCCATAATCACGGATATTTTCTCTGATCAGTTTCTTTGCTTCATCAATAAAAGACATCTTTAGCCTCCTGTAAACATTATGCTCTTGCTGTCTTTTCGGAGAAATCGTCACGAGCACCTATCATATAAGCAACTACTCGTTCGCGGAATTCATGAATATCGCCTTCAACGGGTGAGTCGGAGACTTTACGCCCTTGACGGAGCACTATCATTCGATCGCTTACATGGTAGATATCCTCTAGACGATGACTTATAATGATGATAGAAGAACCTTGGGCTTTTAATTCTTTTACTAATGTGAGCACTTTTTCAATAGCTGCAACACTTAATGCCGCGGTTGGTTCGTCCATAATGATTACCTTAGCGTCGAATGCTGTTGCACGCGCAATTGCTACTGCCTGGCGTTGTCCACCGGAAAGTCTCTCCACTTTCTGTTGCACAGAGCTTACATTGATCTTAAGACGATCGAGAAGACTTATGGTTTCTTGTTCCATGTAATGGTAATCCATTACACCGATTGGACCAAGTTTCAAACTGACCACTTCACGCCCCAGAAAAACATTTGCAGCTACATCAAGATTATTTGCCAGGGCGTAATCTTGATAGACCATTTCGATTCCTTTACGACGCGCATCCATTGGATTCGCAAAATGGGTTGGTTCACCCTGAATAAAGATTTCACCCTCATCAGGTATATATGCTCCACTGAGGACTTTCATTAATGTTGATTTACCTGCCGCGTTGTCACCTACTAATCCCATTACTTCGTTCTGATATAAAGTCAAGTCTACGCCGCGTAATGCCTGAACAGCTCCAAAGTGTTTCTTAATATTGCGCATTTCAATAACTGGTATTTTTTGTGCTGTATATTCCATTAATAAATCCTTCTAAATGTTCGCCCCTCAAAAAAAAGATAGAGATATTAGAAATTTCTGACTTATCTCTGTAATTATAAATGAATAGTGGTGGATTAGCCACCACTATTCCTGAAATTTGGGCTATTTATTGATCTAAACCGGTAAATTCACTAGCGTCCCAGTAACCGGAGTCGATAATGGCTTCCATGAGGTTATCCTTATCAACAGCGATTACTACTGATGGTTTGGCGGGTACCTCGATGACACCATTGTCGTACGTATTGGTTTGAGGAGGCGTACTGCCTTCAAGGAAAGCGACAGCAGCGCTGATAGCATCTGCGACGAGAGTGCGGACATCCTTCAAAACAGTCATTGATTGTTTTCCATCGATGATGTACTGAACGGAGGCGATCTCAGCGTCCTGACCGGTGACAACAAAGCTAGAAACGTCTGCATCAGCAGCGAAAGCATCG
>Ga0172371_10001270_pt1 | contig 39937 bp, 28 predicted proteins | sample Lak12m_FD_114543 | JGI IMG/M metagenome (GOLD analysis project Ga0172371, IMG submission 114543) | Freshwater microbial communities from Kabuno Bay, South-Kivu, Congo - kab_022012_12m | ecosystem: Environmental > Aquatic > Freshwater > Lake | place: Democratic Republic of the Congo: South-Kivu... | reverse complement strand
CTATATGGCGCGTGGCCGTGGAAACATGGTTACGCAGGCACGGCCTGGCAACCGTGCTGAAGAGTAAAAAGTGTAACCCTATTAATCATGAATTTTGGTCTCATTAATTCAAGGCCGCGCAATCATGAAGCTCTGCGTTTTCCGGACAGTAGCCGATCGGTTCAGGCTGATTAAGCAGCCCTTCGAGTATTGAGCAGCCGTCTTTCATCAGAGCCGAGCGTAACCCGTTCTCCAGCTCTTCCATGTTCCACCGGCCGGTATCCTCGAACTTCTGCCTGATTACTGCTATGAATGCTGTTGTCTCTCTGAATCGCTCCGAACTTATCATCTGGTCTTTTTTTACTGCTTCCAAGTTTCCGGGTCATCTCGACAGTTGTATTGGCGTATTCCTCTGACAGAGCCAGGAATCTGTGGTAACCGTCCACCGCTTCCCGAAGCGGCTCAGCCTCTTTGGCTGATACACGTTTACTCACGTTCTTGCCGTTCTCCCAGCATTGATGCTTGAAGTATGGCCCGATTTGCCGGCTTTTACCTGCAGCTTTAGTGTCCCGGTATTCAGCCGTCAGAGTGCCTTTCTCCATGCGTTCAATCTGAGCCATCTGATCCAGCAGCGCCTTTCGCTTATCCTGATAATTCATGCGGAAAAATATAATGCAACTGCCTTTTTGCTGTATTCCCCACTTTCTTGATCTGCACTCTCAGAAAAGTTATTAACAATTTCCCGGTCAGAACCGGAAAATCCTCAGCGGATCAGCCAGCCTGCCTTCGCTGAAATAAACACCCTCTTTCCTCAAAAGAAGCAGCTTCCTGTTAACCTTACCACCCCTGCGTTCACCCTGGAATCCTCCTGGAGACAGATCCGAAGCGATCACACGGTGACAAGGCACCTGCGGCGCAAAAGGGTTCCGCTTGAGCGCCTGCCCCACCGCCCTGCTTGAACGGCAGCCAATAGCCCCGGCCAGAATGCCATACGTCGTCACCCGCCCCCGGGGAATACGCCCGGTAAACTGGTAAACCACCTTCTGGAAATCGGTTATCGTCTTCCTCTTCATAATCCTCCGCCACACTGTTTAAAATACTACAATTTACCGGCCTTATGGCACAATGTTTCAATCTTCTGTTTTTTCTCGACTATTGACCTGGAAATCTGTTGAATTTAAAACAGCATGCATAATTCAACAGATACGTCAAAACCTGATTTCTCCCACATGAAACTCATCCTGATTGATGATGACACCATGGTCCTCAACAGCCTGAAGACCGCCCTTACCGACTTTGGCTTCACCGTCGTGACCTTTGACAAGCCGCTGAAAGGCCTGGAATGGATAAAAGAGAACGGAGCCGACATTGTAATAACCGACATATGCATGCCAACCTGCGACGGCTTTGAAGTCCTGAAGCGCCTGAAGGAAATTGACTCACAGTGCGACCTGATCTTCATCACGGCACACGGCCTGATGGACACCGCCATCCGCGCACTGCGCGAAGGCGCAACTGATTTCTTCGAGAAACCTTTCAATACATCGGTGCTGCGCGCCGCCATCGAACGGACACAGCGGTTCAGGACACTTAACCAGCAGAAAAGACTCCTGGCGGACCAGATCAACGTATTGAACAGCGAGCTGGCCTACAAGAACAGCAGCCAATACGTCATGCTCGGCCAGTCGTCCGGCATGAAAAAAGTTGCACGGGAAATAGTGGACATTGCCAATTCGAATGCAACGGTCCTGATACTGGGCGAAAGCGGCACAGGCAAGGAACTTGTCGCCAACGCCATTCACGCGTCCAGCCCGCGGAATAAGAAGCCGTTCCTGACGATAAACTGCGCGTCTATCCCGCAGGACCTCTTTGAGTCAGAGATGTTCGGCCATCGCCGCGGAGCCTTTACGGGAGCCATGGAAACAAGGGGCGGCTACATTGAAGCCGCGGCCGGCGGAACACTGTTCCTGGATGAAATCGGCGATCTACCCCTGCCTTCCCAGTCGAAAATACTGCGCCTGCTTGAACAGAAAACCTACATGCCGGTTGGCGAACAGAAGGAACGCGTTTCAGACGTCAGGATCATTACGGCGACAAACCAGGCCTTGAGCGCCCTGGTTAAAGAAAAGAAATTCCGGGAAGACCTGTTTTATCGCCTTGCCGTGTGCACCATCACTCTCCCCCCGTTACGGGAACGAAAAGAGGACATCCCTCTTCTTGCCCTCTATTTTACTCTCAAGTTCGCCGGCGAAATGGGAAAGTCCATAGACGGCATTGATCCCGAAGCAATGCAAATTGCCGTATCAAGTAATTACCCCGGGAACGTACGGGAGCTGAGGAATGTTATTGAAAGCTCCGTAATCCGGTGCCGGCATTCCGGCCTTCTCCGCAAGGAGGACCTGAGGGAACAACCTGCCATTGCCAGGGACGAAAGCCAGTCACCCCAGAACAGCTGGCCAATGGATACCCTGCGCCTGGAGGAAGTGGAACGAAAGCTCTATATTGAAGCCCTGAGCCGGACAAACAACAATGTTTCGGCAGCAGCCCGTCTGCTGGGGCTCTCGCGCGGCAAGCTCCGCAGGCGCCTGGCAACAATGAATATCACTGCGGACGACGAATGAATACCGATATCCTGAAAACCGCCCTCCAGAAAGCAAAGACAGTTTTCCGCGGAGCAAAACCAGAATGTGCAGTCATACTTGGCTCCGGCTGGGGTAATATCACAAAAACATTTAAGAAAAAGAAATCCCTCAGCTATAACGATATTCCCGGACTCGGCATGCCAGGAGTCGCAGGGCATGCCGGTCAACTCGTTCTTGCTGAAATTGCAGGAATGCAGGTCCTCGTCTTCCAGGGCCGCCGACACTGGTACGAAGGAGCCGGGTGGGAAGCTGTCGCCATTCCTGTCTATCTTTCTTTGGATCTTGGAGCCACTGTAATGATTTTGACAAATGCAGCCGGCGGTATCAGGAATGATTTGAAGCCAGGAACCCTCATGGTCATTGACGACCTCATCAACGCCATGGGCAGCAATCCCCTTATCGGCAACATTGATCCCGCCTGGGGTTCCAGGTTTGCGGACCAGACCCGTGTTTATGATCCCAAACTCCGCGAAATGCTGCATCAGGCAGGCCGTAAGAGCGGCACGGCCATTTCACACGGAGTTTATGCCGCGACAAGCGGCCCAACGTACGAGACACCCGCTGAAATCAAGGCTTTGCGGGCGATGGGCGCCGATGCCGCTGGAATGTCCACTGTGCCGGAGGCCATGCTCGCAAGCGCCGCCGGCATGCGAGTTGCCGGAATCTCCTGTATCACCAATGCCGCTGCGCATACCAGCCACGACAAACTCTCGCATAAAGAAGTTATTGATATTGCTGCAAAGGCCCAGCCCGCAATCAGGGCGCTCCTCACAGAATTCCTTACAGAGTTGGCAGCCCATGTCTTCAAATCCAACAACAATGCCTGATGACCGGCCTTTCGACCTGGCCGTCTCAATAGTTCGCCGGCTCCAATCAGCAGGTTTCATCGCCTATTTTGTCGGCGGCTGCGTCAGGGATCGCCTGATTAACATCACTCCACGGGAATACGACATAGCCACAAACGCGTCCCCTTCCGAAGTTGAGGCCCTCTTCCCGGGCTCAGAAACTTTGGGAAAGTCTTTTGCTGTAACCCGCGCGCCGGCTGGAGGCGTTTTCTTCGAAATCGCCACCTTCCGAATGGACCACAACTACACCGACGGAAGAAGGCCGGAAAAAGTCTCATTTACGGACGCCGAAACAGACGCACAACGCCGGGACTTCACCATTAATGCCCTGTTTTACGACCCTATACATGACAAACTGATTGATTTTGTCGGCGGGCAGAATGACCTTAAGGCGCGCATTGTCCGCTGTGTAGGCGACCCCGCCAGGAGATTTGCGGAGGACCATCTCAGGATGCTTCGTGCAGTGCGCCTGGCGGGCACACTGGATTTCAAGCTGGATCCTCAGACTGCAGAAGCAATTCGAAATAATGCCTCAAAGCTTTCAGAAATCAGCGCGGAGCGCATCCACGGGGAATTGACTCGTATTCTCACGGAATCACAAAGGCCGGGCGACTCCATCGTCCTGATGGACGACCTGCACCTGCTTGGTGTTATTCTGCCGGAGATTATCACCATGAAAGGACAGGAACAGCCGCCTGAATTCCATCCCGAAGGTGATGTCTTTTCGCATACCATGAACATGCTCAATATGATGCAGAATCCTTCGGCCCAGCTGGCATACGCGGTTCTCTTCCATGACATCGGCAAACCCTCAACGGCTGTTGCGGCCGCTGACAGGATACGGTTCAATGGCCACGCTCAAGAAGGCGCCCTGCTGGCCGGGGAAATAATGCGAAGGCTCCGTTTCTCGTTAAAGGACATTGAGACTGTCACATATTGCGTGGGGAATCATATGCGCTTCATGGATGTTCAGAAGATGAAGCGCTCAACCCTGCGGAAACTTGTCGGGGCCCCGACCTTCCCGCTCGAACTCGAACTTCACCGGCTTGACTGTTCCGCCAGCAACAAGGATCTTTCAAACTGGAATTTCCTGAAGGAATTCCAGGAACAGCTTGCGAAGGAACCGGCGCTGCCGGAACGCTGGATCACCGGCAGGGATATAAAGAAAATGGGAATCCCGGAATCGCCCAAAATCGGGATTCTGCTGGCAACGGCGTACGACATGCAGCTTGAAGGAACAGTCAAAAACCGCGAGGACCTGATTGAATGGCTCAGGAAGCGGATAAAAGAGGAATCCTGATGAATCCCGCCGGGGCTAGAGCGTTTTATGAATTTCTGTAGCCACACCACAGTTGCATAACCGACAGGATCATTATGTGATGGTAGGGCGCGCAGTCCCTTGCGCGCCGAAGTGCGGCGGTGAAGAGACTCACCGCCCTACCAAGAAAGAGAAATGGTACAACGGCTATAGATTTAATTAAAACACTCTAAAGTGCACGCCGCAGCCAAACGTCCTTCAACAAAGACGGATAATACCACGAATTCTTTTCTTGCGTCCGGATACTCGATTTCCTAACGTGCTTCCGCTTATCTCAAGGAGGGTTTCCATGGCTTCGTTGATAATGTTAAAATCAAAACTTCATAACGCCACAGTGACCGACGCCGAACCGGATTACGAAGGCAGCCTGAAGATTGATATCCTGCTGATGCAGGCCGTCAAACTGCGCCCCTACGAGAAAATTCTCGTGGCCAATCTCGCGAACGGCAACAGGTTTGAAACATATGCAATACCAGGTGAGCCGGGATCTGGGACAATATCCCTTAACGGCGCAACATGTTTCCTGGGTTCGAAAGGTGACAGGGTAATCATTTTCGCCTTCTGTTCGGTTCCGGAGGAAGAAGCTGCTTCTCACCGCCCTTTGATTCTTGTTCTCGACAAGGATAACAAGCCGGCAGGTCCTTTGAAGGAAATCTGATATCGTCCAGGCTGGAACGATCACGCTATCTTCAGCTCACTGACCGCATCACTCAGCATTACCCGCTGGCGCTTGACCATCTCCCTGGTAATCCGGATCGAGGATCCCTTCCGGGCAGTCTTCGGAGCTTCAAACATGATATCCAGCATGAGCTTCTCGACAATTGAACGCAATCCCCTTGCCCCGGTTTTTTTCTTAATGGCTATTGCAGCCAGCTCCTTGAGGGCGCTGTCGGAGAATGAGAGAGAAACACCTTCCATCGCCAGCAGCTTCTGATACTGACGGACCATGCAGTTCTTCGGTTCCACCATGATCCTCACGAGATCATCCTCGGTGAGTTCTCCAAGGCAGGTAACGACAGGAAGGCGGCCAACCAGTTCCGGAATCATCCCAAACCGCATAAAATCCTCGGGTTCAACAGGAAGCCCCGGGGCAATACATCCGCCCGCATGTTCCTTCTCTTTCTCGGGCTCAAGGAAACCCATCGTATGCGTGCCAATCCGCCGCCTGACAATGCCATCCAGGCCGACAAAGGCACCCCCGCAAATGAAAAGTATATGCTGGGTATTGATCTTTATGTATTCCTGCTGTGGATGTTTGCGCCCGCCCTGCGGAGGCACATTGGCTATCTTGCCTTCAAGAATCTTGAGAAGAGCCTGCTGAACGCCCTCGCCGGACACATCCCGTGTAATCGAAACATTTTCCGTTTTCCGGCCGATCTTGTCTATTTCGTCAATATAGACGATGCCCATTTCCGCCCGCGCAACATCAAAGTCCGCGTTCTGGATAAGGCTCAACAGGACATTCTCAACATCCTCGCCGACATATCCAGCCTCAGTAAGCGTGGTCGCATCCGCAATTGTAAACGGTACATCGAGAAGCCTTGCCAGCGTCTTGGCAAGCAGGGTCTTGCCGCTTCCTGTCGGACCAATCAGGAGAATGTTGCTTTTTTCAATCTCAACACTTGAATAGGGATCATCTTTCGCAAAATGGCTTTCCTGCTTCAACCGTTTGTAATGATTGTGAACCGCCACGGACAGCACCTTCTTGGCATGTTCCTGCCCAATCACATATTGATCCAGGAAGTCGTTGATCTCGTGTGGTTTAGGAACATTAAGCCTGGAAATGAGCTGGCCCTTGTCTTCTTTCTGCTCGCCCTTGAGGATTGAGTTGCACAGGATAACACACTCCTCGCAGATGCTGACAGAAGGGCCAACCACAAGCCTTTTGATATCGCTCTGGCGCTTTCCGCAGAACGAACAGACAGTGTTCCTTGGCGTAGTCACATTATTTATCTTTCTTTGCAGGTTTTTCGGACTTCCTGCTGCGCACAACTTCATCAACCAGGCCATACTCTTTAGCCTCTGCAGCAGACATGAAGAAATCCCTGTCGGTATCCTTCTCTATCACGGCAATGGCCTTCCCCGTGTGATCGGCAAGAATCTGGTTTATCCTGTCCCTGAGTCTCAATATTTCCTTCGCCTGGATGCTGATGTCTGAAGCCTGACCCTGAACTCCGCCCCAGGGCTGATGTATCATGATCCTCGCATTCGGAAGGGCAAAGCGCTTTCCGCGTGTGCCGGCCGCAAGAAGCACTGCCCCCATGCTGGAAGCCTGGCCGACGCAATAAGTGGCAACACTGCATTTAAGAAACTGCATCGTATCATAAATGGCCATGCCCGCGGTCACGGAACCGCCGGGCGAGTTAATGTATATTGAGATATCCTTCTCTGCATCCTCTGCCTGAAGGAACAGCAGCTGCGCGATAATCAGGTTGCTGATTTCGTCATTGACCGCGGTGCCTATAAAAACTATCCGGTCTTTCAACAGGCGGGAGAATATGTCATATGCCCTCTCCCCCCTTCCAGTCTGTTCCACCACCATCGGCACAAGGACCTGATTCATTTCTTTCATCTCGTTCTCCATTCTAATTGTCTTTGGCATTCTTTAAAAGAAAATCCAGCGTTTTCTCGGCACGCATGTCGTTCTTCAGCTTCGCCACGCCGTCCCTTTTCTCCATCTCTGCCCTGAACCGCTCCGCCGACATGCCGTAACGGCCGGCCATCATCTCAATCCGGCCGTCAACCTCCGTATCCTGAACTGTAATTTTCTCCTCGTCGGCAATCCCGCTTAGAATATATGAAAGTTTCACCCTCTCTGTCGAGGTTTTGGTGGCCTCGCTGAGAATATCCACTCTCCTCTGCTCTATTTGTTCCCTAGTCGCACCCTGCATCGCAACACGCTCAACGATACTGCGCGCCGTTATGGAGGTTTCGTGTTCCACCACTGATTTTGGCAGTTCGAAGTCCGTCTTTTCCAGCAGGGTCCTGGCTATCTCTTCCTTGAGCCTGACATCCTCTTTCTGGCCGGCATTCTCCAGCAATTCGCTCCGGATCTTGGCCCGTAGCGCGTCAAGGGAATCAACTTCAAACTTCTTGAAGAATTCCGCGTCCATCTCGGGCATGATCCTCTGGCGTATACCCTTAACAGTCACATCGTATACAGCTTCCTTCCCGGCAACAGCTTTCACCCTGAAATCTGAGGGAAATTTTACATTAATAACCTTGCTCCCGCCAACCTTCAGCCCGGCCAGCCCTGCAGCAAACCCCGGCAGAAACTCAGGATCACCAAGAAACACCCAGAAATCCTTCCCTTCCCCGACCGCCGCAGAATCAGAAGAAAGTCCGCTTACCGGCACCGCCCCGCATGCACCGCGGAAGTCCACCATCACCAGGTCGCCGGCCCTTGACTCCCGTTCGTTCGCATCTTCAAAGCGTGCCATGTTTGTCTTAATCCGGTCAATTGCCGCATCCACATCTTTTTCGTCTACAGCAACATCCTTTGCCTTGACAGAGATTTTTTTGTATTTGGGAAGCTTGAAATCAGGCGCAATATCAACAACTGCCTTGAAAGCAAGTCCCTGACCCTTTGCAAAGACAACGTCGCTGATCTCGACAACTGCTACAGGTTTAAGTTCCTGTTCCTCTATCGCTTTCCAGTAATACTGCGGGACAAGCCGCTCCTTGGCTTCCTCGACAATATCTTTTGCAAAATGATTTTCCACAATCGCCGACGGCGCACGCCCGGCCCTGAAACCGGGGATTTGCGCAACTTTTGTATACGCATTCAATATTTCAACATATTGAGGAGCCACAACATCAGCAGGCACTTCAATACGCATGACCTTCCTGCATGCACCGACATCTTCAACTTTAACCTTCATCAGATTCACAGCCTTTCCTAACCGGATTTAATGACAAGAATTATTCAAATGCAGATTATACTGGAGGCCACCGATCCGCGGACCATCCCCATAATCCCAGATACACTATTCCTTCATGGACACGAGAAATTCCGCGTTACTCTTCGTCTTCTTCAGGCGGTTTACTATCATCTCCATTGATTCCACGGGAGGAACACCATTCACAGCCCTTCTCAGTATCCAAATGCGGCTAAGTTCATCGGGATGGACAAGAAGCTCCTCTTTCCTAGTTCCGGATTTCTCGATATTGATAGCAGGAAACACCCGCTTATCAACAAGATTGCGGTCCAGGCACAATTCCATGTTACCCGTCCCCTTGAATTCCTCAAATATAACCTCATCCATCCTGCTCCCGGTGTCAACCAGGGCAGTGGCTATAATTGTAAGGCTTCCGCCGTTCTCAATATTCCGTGCGGCGCCGAAGAACCTCTTCGGTTTATGCAGTGCGTTGGCATCAACACCACCCGACAGGATTTTGCCGCTGTGCGGCTGAAGCGTGTTGTATGCACGCGCCAGGCGCGTGATACTGTCAAGAAGTATGACCACGTTCTGGCCGCACTCCACCATGCGCTTCGACATTTCCATGACAAGCTCGGCAACCTGGACATGCCGTTCAGGCGCCTCATCAAACGTGGAACTCAAAACATGCGCCTTGGTGTTCCTTATCATGTCTGTGACTTCCTCGGGCCTTTCATCAATCAGAAGGATAATCAGAAAGACATCGGGATGATTCCTTGAAATGCTGTTGGCTATCTTCTGGAGGAGCACCGTTTTGCCTGTCCGGGGGGCGGCAACGATCAAACCTCTCTGCCCCATTCCAATTGGCGTGAAAATATCCATGACACGCATGGATATTTCTTCCGGCGCAGTCTCAAGATGCAGGCGCCTGTCCGGGAAAAGCGGCGTAAGGTTCTCAAAAGGAACCTTGTGCCTGGACTTCTCCGGATCCTCGTTGTTGACCTTATCCACCCTTAGTAAGGCAAAAAAACGTTCCTTGTCCTTTGGTTCTCTTATATCACCCTCAACCAGGTCGCCGGTCCTCAAGGCAAAACGCCTTATCTGGGACGGGGACACGTAGACGTCCTCCGGGCACGGCAGATAGTTATTGTAGGGTGAACGGAGAAAACCAAAACCGTCGGGAAGAATCTCAAGGATACCCTTACTGCGCATTGACCCGGTTTCCCTGGCGCTGGCCTTCAGTATTTCGAAGATCAATTCATGCTTGCGCAGGGCGCCAAGATCCATAAGACCGAACCCGTCGGCAATTTTATTGAGATCAGGAACCGATTTTTCCTGCAACTCGTAAAGGCTCAGCACCTTTCCGCCGGAGGCGCCGACCGGCCTGGCTGGCTGTGCGGCTCTTTCTCCGTTGCCGCCGTTGCTGACGTTGCCACCACTCGCAGGATTACTCCCATTTGCGGTACTGACGGCACTCGCGCTTCCGGGGCTTACGTTGCCATTCACAACGTTATTATTGCGGTCAATTTCCTTCATTGCATAATCCCTTCCATTCATACCCTCGTCCCCGCGCCCCTGCATCATTCGCGGATGCCTGTTTCGCCTTCCCATGCCTGCATTATTCATTCTTCTTTTCCTTCTCCATGATATATCCAACTACTTTCTTCACCTGTTGTTTCAATAAATCCTTTGTTCCGTCATTCATAATCACGTAATCTGCGAGCCTCATCTTCTCGGACAATCCCGCCTGGGCGGAAATTCTTATCCCCGCATCCCTCCTGGACAACCCCCTCTCAATTAACCTCTGCAACTGCATCTCTTCCGGGGCGCTGACACAGATAACCGCGTCCCAGCCGGCGCCTTCATCTGCCTCATACAACAGAGGCACAAGCACTACGCCGAACCTGCCGCCCGATTTCGCCATCCTGTCAAGCCAATCCAGCCAGGCTTTCTTTACCGCAGGATGAACAATTGCGTTCAAAGCCGCTAGTTCTTGAGAATTGGAGAATACTCTGGCCGCAAGTTTCTGCCTGTCTATCCCGGCATCACTTCCCAGGATGCCATTCCCGAAAAAACCCACAACCTCCCCGTAAACCGCGTTTCCTGATGCCATCACGGAATGTGCTAAATCATCGGCATCACAAACTGCCATGCCCTCTTCAGAAAGGAACGATCCAACGAGACTCTTTCCGCACGCAATGCCACCAGTAACAGCTATTTTCAACATGAATATTAGATTGAGAAAAAAGAAACAATTTATGAGTTATTGGAAATGTAACGAGAATATGGAAACCATCTAACTCCGCTAAAAATGAACTGCAAATACGTTAAGCAATCCTCTTATCATTGTCAAATCATTTAAAGTACAAAAAGTTCCTGTTCCCTAAGTTCCTTTGCCATAGAATGAAATTCCATTTTCTCCAGAAATGGCAGAAGCTTGCCAACTGGCGGCAGGTGAACCTCCATCTGGCTCCAGGCCAGCTGGCAAGGCAGATCCTTCCTGAGCTTTATCATTGCCCTGTTCCGCACGATAAGCTCACGGCTTTGTTCAAGGACAGCCCGGATTCTCTCACTCGCCACTTCTCCTTTGCGCGCCAGCAACTCGTCCACCGTACCGAACTGCTCCAGCAGCTTTACGGCCGTCTTGGCCCCTACTCCCGGAACCCCTGGAATGTTATCGGAACTGTCGCCCACCATGGCAAGCCAGTCGATTATCTGGCAGGGCAATACTCCCGTTTTCCTCCTTACACCTTCAGCATCAAGAATACCTTCCTTACCTGCCACCGGTACAATCTTTATCTTCTCATCGACCAGCTGGAAAATGTCTTTGTCGCTGGTCGCAATCAATATAAGCCCGCAGTCGGCCCGCGCCTGTTCAGCAAGCGAAGCAATGACATCATCCGCCTCTTCGCCTTCCAGCCTGAACCACGGAATCTCCGCGCTGTTCAGGTAATCTTCAGCCAAAGGGATCTGCTTCCTAAGGTCTTCCGGCATCTTCGGACGCTGGGCCTTGTAAGTCTTAATCAGGTCCAGTCGAGCCTTGGGTAATCCACCATCAAATGCCACCGCCAGGTGCGTCGGGGTCCAGATATCGCGAACCTGCTTCAGCATCCTTATGAAGCCGTACAGGGCATTAGTCGGCTCACCCGAACTTGTACTCAATTCCCTGATTGCATAAAAAGAACGGTAAAGCACCGCCGTTCCGTCAACCAGAACTAGTTTCCTGGGATTCATCAGATCAAAGACGACTAGAATTCAGCTGGGATAAAAAACAACAAACTATCGGCCTGCTTCAGCCGACGGCCCCGCGGCTGCGGCCGGAGCAGTGAAATCAGGCTGTTTAACAAACTTCCCTGCAGGGTCAACAAGTCGTGCTGTGACAAAAACAAGAAGATTTTTCTTGCTGCTCCTGTCAACCTTGCTCGTGAACAGCCGTCCCATCAAAGGAATGTCACCCAGAAAAGGAACCTTGTCATCTACGGTTGTCCTCTGCTCGGTAATCATGCCGCCTATCACCACTGTCGAACCATTATATACCGACAAACTGGTAACCAGCTTTCTCGAATGAAAAAAAGGCTGTTCCATTGAGAGCTGTTGAGTGCTTCCATCCGGCGCCGTGTACTGAGATCCATACTGGTGCCAGATAGGCTCTGTCACCACTTCGGGGGCCAGTGTAAGGTCAATCATCTGGCCTTCACTCATATTCGGTGTGGTGGAAAGGATTACGCCAACTTCACGTGTTTCAAAATTACCAGGCTCAACAACACCGCCAACGATCATGGCAGCGCCCTGGTTGACACCATCACCGCCGCCTTGCCCAGTAATCGGAGTTACGGTAAACTGCGTCGGGTAGATGTACTCCGTCACAACCTTTACCGTAGCCTCGGTACCTGGCTTTGCGGTAATTTTTGGAGCCGAGAGAAGGTCGGCATAACCTTTCTGCTCGAGGAGATGCAGAACAACTCCCAGTTCAGGGTTTGTGAGGACACTTGCAATGGTCAGAATGTTATCGGCAACTGTTTCGGTGGCTCCTATTGCTGTTGTTGATGAATACCGGTTCCCTGCAGTAAAAGAACCTTTTTTAACCTTAATGGCCTGCCGCGTTGACCATGGAGTTGTACCCGAACCTGCCTGTTGCGCAACTTCCCAGTCGTCAGACAACATCCACTCCAGCCCGGCCGACGACATGTCGTCCATTGTTACATCGACAAATCTGGTTTCGATTTCGATCTGGGTCGGCGCCTGGTCAAAATTTTCAAGGGCTTTCTCAACCAAAAGGAGATTCTCATCGGTATTTGCCACTATCATTTTACCTACGGCTTTAATATATTTTACCGATGAACCTTGCGGCCAGGCAACACCAAAAGCCTTGAAAAAGCCCTGCAGATCAGCCTCACTCGCGCCAGCCTCTCCCCCACCCCCAGCGCCTGCAGCAGCTCCTCCTCCAGCTGCTGCTTCTTTCTCCTGTAACCTCCCCCCAAGCAATGCACTGCCGCTTGCATATTGACTTCCAATTGTAATGAGGTTCTCTATGTTCCGGACGTTGTAAGTACGTACAATAATCTGACCTTCAGGTTCATCCTTGGGAACAACCATTACAATGCCGCCATCGTCCACCCTGGATTTAAGCTGGCAATAGTCAGTTACAATCTTAAGCGCCTGTTTGAGGTTTATCCCCCTCGCACTGAATGTAACAAGATCAATATCTTCGCCGCCACCAGCTGCCGGAGCTCCATCCGCAGGGGCCGCAGCAGCAAAGGGATCAGCCGCAGGGGCCGCAGCAGCAGGGGCCGCAGCCGCTGATCGTCCGCCCTTTCCAAGTTTAAGAATAATGTTTACACCTTTGATGTCATCACCTGTCTTATCAAATTGTTCACTGCTCATTCTTAAAAACTCTATAACATCACGGATATTAGCCTGCTTAAAGTCGATCTCAGGAATCACTATGCTTTCCATCTTCTTCATGACACGCTCTCGCCGGTCATCCGTCGTCTTCTTCTCACCCCTGCGCCCCGGAGTCATGTAATTCGCATCTGAAACAAGGGCATAGTCGCGGGGATTCCATGCTTTACGTGCTTCCGCCATCATGTCATTGCGCGTGGCTGCAAGTTCCATCGTTGCCGTGTCATACTTCTTTTGCGTCACCTTCTGTAAGAGCCGTATAGCTTCAGTATTATACGGATCCATCTTCAGAACAGATTCTATTCTCTCCTGCGCCTTGTCATATTCACGGGCAGACATATACTCCCGGCCCGCCTGCAAAAGCGCGGAAACATTATCCTCTTTCGACTTAAGTTCTTTTCCCTTTAAAATCGAAGTTCTATCCGGCGGGGCTACCTCTGGCGGTTTCGGGTTGTCTATCTGGCTCTTGATGCTCCTTGCCAGGGATTCTCCGTTTTTATGACCTTCTTTTGCAGCATCCTGAGCTCTCTCGAGCGCATTTGAAAGGTTTCCCTGCTTCATCAGCGACAGCGCCCACATGTAATAGCTGTCCCCAACGCCTCTCTGGGACAATTTCCTGCGGGACTCGGATTCGGGACGTACAAAATTGTCACGGGCCTCCCTGAACAAAACAACAGCGTGTTCATATTGTTTGTCACTTAAGGCCTGTTTGGCATCGCTGATTGAATCCTTGGCATGCTCTTCCTTTGCCATGCGCCTTAATTCCTCTTCACCCATCATGTCTGCCAGCGGCCCCTCAAGTTTACCGACCGATTTCCTTGCAACAGGAACAGCCTTAACAGCTGGAGGCTGCGTAACTTTTATCTCAGTTGGAGGCTGGGCGATTTTTGTCTCAGGCTTCACAGGCTCCTTGCCTGAAGTTGCCTCCGAAATCAACTTGTCAATATCTTCAATGGATTTATCTGTCTTTGTTTCTGCTGCAGGAATAACTGGCGCCACCGGCACTGCTGGAGCTGCGGGCGCTTCAGCGACGGGTACTGCTGGAGCTTCCGCTGCAGGAACCGCGGGGGCCGCTTCCGCTGCAGGTGCCTCAGCTACTGGCGCAACCGGGGCTGCCTCCGCTGCCGGAACTTCAGCCATGGGAGCGGCTGGCGCTACTGGAGCTTCCACCACAGGGGCAGCGGGAGCGGCTTCCGCTGCCGGCGCTTCGGCTACTGGCGCCGCAGGAGCTGCTTCCGCCATGGGAGCTGCGGGTGCTGCTGGAGCTTCCGCTGCCGGCGTCTCGGCTACTGGCGCTACCGGGGCTGCCTCCGCTACAGGAGCTTCGGCCACGGGAGCGGCTGGTACTGCTTCTGTTACAGGTGCCTCAGCGGCCGGGGCCGCGGGAACAGGACCTGCTTTGAGAGCTTCATTAGCCAGAGACTCAACGGTTTCCGTTGTCGCTGCAGGCGCTTCCGCTACAGGGGCGGCTGGCGCCGCAGGAGCTGCTTCCGCTATTGGCGCTTCAGCCACTGGAGCTGGAGCGGCTGGCGCTGCTTGACCGCCATCCACAGCATCTTCGATCTTGGTTTGTTCAGCCGCAACGACCGCAGACTCATCAGCCTGCTGCGCAAATGTCATCTTGAATGTGAGAAAGAAAGCGAACGCCGCCAACACCCAAACATAGCGAACCATAAACATCATTGTGTTGCTCTCCTCTGATTTACGGCGGGCTTCTGACTCATTTTTGTCGGCACAATATTCTTATTATCAGGAAATCTTTCAATAGCAGTTTCTTCACCAGTATTGAGTGACTTTATTATTATAGTCTGCTTTGCCATGTCAATACTTATTACCTTAAACTTCTCATTTTTTACTTCAATCTCATCATTAATCTTCTTTGTGTAAGTGGTATTGTCGGCAGTAAACAATAACTGGGCCGTAAACTCGTCCCATTGAACATCCTTGTCCTTAATAAGCACAATCTTCTTGTCGCCGCGCTGGAGAGTAAGTTCAGACACATCCACCATGACTTTTCCTATTCCCCTTACTTCCTGCTCCTGTGTCTTGGGCTCATATTTAACAAGCTTGAACCCATCAACCATTTCATTTGTAACAACCTTGGAAACAGACGTTGTGCTGTTCGTGACCGCCTTGTAAACCTTTACCGACCTCTTGACCTCAGCAATAGTATCACCAAGCTGCGCAAAACCCGTCCCAAAGTTACCCCTCAGGTTCAGCTGGAAAACACTCGAACCGTCGGGCATCTTTGTTATTCCTTTAAATCTTAGCTTGAAAGGATCCTGGTCTATCCTGATCAGCCGCAGTTTGATAAGAATCGGAGGATGGCTCTTGGGATCACTTGGATCGGTGCCAGCCATGAACTCTTCGATGTTTGAGAAGCCGTCTTTATCCATATCCAGGTTGGCATCTGTTGAATCGTTTGGATCTAATTTATATTTTACTTCCCACTGATCTGGAATACCGTCTCCATCCGTATCAATCTGGTCTGTTTTAATTTTTGTCTCTTTCCCGTAAACAGGAACAGTATGACAGAATGGACAACTCTCCGCGTCGGCCGGCATCGGCTTGCGGCACCCAAGGCACCAGACTCTTTTCTCGGGGGTAACCACCATGGCATTCGTCCACTGATCACTTGTCAATACGAGGGGATGTTCAATACTGTCCATGGCCTCGGTGAAGACTTTAGTTTCAAGTTTATCTGCCTTCGAATGCTTCGGCTTAAAGTCCCTGATTTCCTTGTCAAACTTTGACTTCATCGTGCGCATCATTCCTATCTGGACAGCAAGATAAAAAAGAGATCCTATCAGAAGCAGGATCACAATCAGGGCAATAATCTTATCGTAATAAGATTTTATCCACGAAGAAACACTTTTTAAAGACATCGCCACCTGGTCATTCCCCCCGGAACCTGTAAACATCCAGGTCCAGTTTTATTTTTAAGGGTTTCTCGAAATCAGGGCCGCACACGACCCGCTGTTCCTTTGTAAGTCTTTCTTCAGCCAGCGGCTGATTGGGTGTTGCGGCATCTTCGGCAAACGCCGGTTCTCCTGCCCTCAGTGCGGTTCGTCCGCCAAACGGTACGGCATTTGTTTTTCCCGAAGCTATTACCGGAACAGGTATCTTCGCCTTGATGCCATCCAAATCTGACGCTTCCTTGACCATGTCCACACCGGTAACCACAACAAACATTTTAATCTCTTCACCGTCTTTCGTCACGCGCCGATGAGTTGAGAGTTTATTGAGAATTGCCCACAGCGCCTTCTCTTTAGCCCTGAAATTAATTATAAAATGGAACTTGGTATAAAGGTCGTCTGTCTTTAGAACACCGGCATTGCGGTTTACAAGCGATACCACATCTCCGGGCGCCCCGCCCCTTCTTCGACCGCCTGGAACAAACCCGGTGGCGGACATATCGTCACCCGCGTCATCGGGACCCCGCTCAAAAGTCTCACGCATAACCGTATTCAACGATTCAATCCTCTCGGAGAACAGCACATGACATATTTCTTCAACAATTTTCAGCTGCTGGGCGAGGCGCGGCACATCACCAGGTTCAGGCAGCATCGAGCTTGAGAAATATCTCTCGAACCCGAAGCCGAACTCAGCATCCACAACTTTACCACCGGCATTTGCCAGATCAACCAATTCAGGCTTCTTGCTCTGTAAAAGGCTCTTGAACTGGGAAGGGCTCATCTGTATCGGTTCAATCTGTTTTTCCCTCATTGCGGAAGCCAGTTTCTGGTACCATTGATCCAGAAGGGCCCCATTTGCCTTCTCCCTGGCGATATTGGGAGCAGAAGGAAACGGCTTCTTATCATACAATTCCTTCAGTTTCTTCTTGGCGAGCTGAAGACTGGCGTCGGAAGCATTTAGCTGCAGTATCCCCCTGACAAGAAGAAATCCAACTGCAAGGAGGACAATCACCCCCACCCCGACAGATAAACCGATTATAACCTTTGTAGGCACCTTCATAACATCTTACCTTGAAATCAATGGCTTCTTCAGCGCTGCATGTATTGTAAATTGTTTTACATAGGGCTCGGTCGCCGGCTGTCCCGTTATCCTTGTCTTGCGGGGATCTTTGTCAAAGTAAGGTGAACTTCTCAATTTGTCGCAAAAATCTTCTATTGCCGACTTTTCGGCGCTGTCTTTAAGCTTATCTGCAAATCCGATGCCGACAATTTGTATGTAATCAACCTGATTCGACTGACCCACCGGATTGAGCCCGGCCAGCCACATTCCATCCGGGATTCGCATATGTATATCTTCCAGGATTTCAATCCACATGGTCCTTAAACGGACAATATTAAGAAGTTTATCCGCCTTGGCCTGCACTTTCTTATTTTCTGTGATCGCCGACTGAAGCTGGGAAAGGGTCCTTTCCAAATCCTTGGATTTCTTTTCGACCATGCCAAACTGAGCCTGCCTCATTCCCTTCATCTGGCTGAGATATACCCACCAGCACAACATTGTAAGAATAACACCAACTGCAGTAAGAACAAAGTAAGGCTGTCGCTTCCTGAACACCCTCTTCGCCACAAGAACAGGAGGGAGAAGGTTAATTTCAACGGGACAAGTCAGGAAACGACGCAGCCCGAGCCCAACAACCTCGCCAAGCAGATTAACCTCACTTGCGACTTGTTCCGAATCCAGTCGCGAACTTACCGCCACATTAACGAACGGGTTCATATGTTCGACTGTTACCTTCAACTTGTCCTTAAAGAAGGTGTCCATGTGCGGAATTACAGACGAACCACCGGTGAGCAGCACCAGAGCCGGGGCACCGCCTCCCTGCTGGCTGCGGTAAAAATTGATGGAACGATTCACCTCGGCATGCAGCCGGGTCACAACATTACGTACGATTTTGGAGACCTTGTCGGCAACCTCGTTTTCAGGACCGGCCGTAACTCCGCCAAACGAAACAAAAGCGTGTTCCACTTTCAGCTGCTCGGCCTCAGGGAAAGAAACGTTAAATTCCTTCGCAATTTCCTGGGTGATCGCGTTCCCGGCAACAGGAATGCTCCTGCTGAATATCCTGCTGCCCTCGATAAAAATCAGGTTAGAGGACCTCGCCCCGATGTCCAGGATCATTATGCAGCCTTCGACATCAGGGTAATTGTAGCGCACAGTATTATAGAGAGCCATTGGCGCCACATCAACCACTTCAGGCTCAATTCCCGCAGCCACCACGCATTCCGTCATCTTCTGGACGTTCTCTATCTTGACAGCAACAAGCATTACGCTCATTTCACCGTCTTCACCGGTAATCAGCTGATAGTCCCAGACTACTTCCTCAATGGGGAACGGCACATTCTGCTCGGCTTCGTATTGAATAATCTGGAACAATTTGTCGCGCGTAACCGGAGGAAGCTTCACAAACCGCGGAAAAACAGACTGCCCCGAAAGACTCATCAGCAGCGGCGCAGGCTTCATTGAGCGCTCACGCATTATGTCACGGATCGTGGAAACGATATAAGCAGAAGTATCGGACTCGCCTTCAGGAGTAACATCAAGATGCCCTATTCCATAGTTGAGAAGTTCAATCGGCCGTCCCTTGGCCACCATGAACTCGGCCACGACAACCTTGCTGGCCCCCACATCAAGCGCTAGTACTCGATCAGATTGAAACATGCCAACCCAGCCCGTTATGTAATAATCCCGGAACAGTACAACAACAATCCCGCACTACCTCGAAAATTCATACCCGTCTGTATTGATAAGCGCCCAGGGAGACTGTGCACGGGTAAGCAGATACCCCTCCCTCGCAATCACACTGGGATCTTCAACCACTTTAGGATTTTTCCACCATTCCTCTCCCAGCGGCTTGCCTTCCTGAATGCTCATCTTGTCAATAATCTGCCCCTTGTACGACACTTCCACGGCTATGGCAAACAACTCGCCAAACCGTTTCAAGGCGCTTGGCCGGAGATACATCGTGCAGACATGCGTGCCTTTTTCTATATCCTGGTACCTGACAGCGCTCTTATAAAAGCTGAAAACCTTCTTTCCTTCAATCAAGGCTTCAGAAACCGCATAGAACTGGAAAGTCAGCTCGTCAATCCATTCGGGCTGGGTAACATAATTTAGTGAAATCTGGCACCAGTCCTTCTCAAGCGCAACCGTATTGCCCAGCGATGTCCTGTATTCCGGGGTCTTTATCATGCCGCGCCTGCCAAGTCCCGCCAGCTTCTGCAGCCTCACTTCCCTCGTGCCATCCACTGCCCCTTTCCCTGCCGCAGATCCAGGTCCCTTTGCGGTCGCCAGCCCCTTCGTCGTCCTGGTCGTTCCCTGGCCAAATGCTTCACAGCACAACAAAATGCCAAAACAAGTGAACAGCATAACACCCGTAAACACGCTCTTCATGTTCTTCATGCTATTACCCCTTCTATCTATTCGATAACAATCTGTTTTAATTATGAAATTAAGCATGCGGCGGCAATAAAGCAAAACAAAAAAAGCCAATTTCTGCACAAAAAAACAAGGCCAATCGTTCCGCGACACATCACTTCATTGCCACAGAAACAACCACTCCCGCAACAGTCACTCACAACCTGCAGCTAGAAGCACAAATACTATACCTGCATACGATAATTACAAGATAATTGCTTTCAAAGTTTTCATGCTTGACGATCGGCAATATCCCGGCTATAAGCCAATGGGCAATAGATTAATACAAGCACAAGAAGGAAAAATGAATAAAAATAAATATATCCAGGCCTTTATGGAACAGTTTCGCCACGAAGGCCTTACTTTCGACGATGTGTCTCTAATCACCAGGTACGCCGACTTCCTGCCGGAAGACACGGATATCACAAGCCGGCTGACCTCCCGGATCAACGTCAATATCCCGTTCGTCAGCGCAGCCATGGATACCGTAACAGAGGCCGAAATGGCCACCGCCATGGCCCTGCTCGGCGGCATCGGCATAATGCATAAAAACCTCACTGTCGATGAACAGGTCAAACAGATCAGCACGGTCAAACACCACCTCCACGGCCTCATCCGCGACCCCGTCGTATTCCGTACTTCCGATACAATAGAAACCATCAACAGGAAAAAGGAAGAAAAAGGGTTCACCTTCAACGGGTTCCCCATAATGGACGAGAACGACAATCTCGCCGGCATTCTCACCTCGACCGATATCAAGTATTCCAGGACCACGAACGCCAAGGCGGCCGACCTGATGACTTCCAGCGTCATCACCGCCCCGACCAAAACCACCCTCAAGGAAGCTTACGAGATAATGATGAAAAACAAGATCGGGAAGCTCCCTCTCGTCCAGAAAGGCAAGCTGGTGGGTCTCTATAGTTTCTCAGACGTCAAGACACTGGTGGAGAATGCGCACCCGCTGTATAACCGCGACGACAAATACCGCCTGCGTGTCGGCGCCGCCGTCAGCCAGAGCGATTTCGCCCGCTCCGAGGCCCTGGCCTCAGAGGATGTGGATGTTATAATCGTGGACAGCGCCCACGGCCACACAAAGGGAATTATCGACATGGTCCGGTGGCTGACAAAGCACTTCACAAAGATTGATGTTGTTGCCGGAAACGTTGGAACCGCAGAAGGCGCAATTGCACTGCGCGATGCAGGCGCCCATGCCATAAAGGTTGGTATAGGCCCGGGCTCCATTTGCACCACCAGGATTGTCTGTGGCGTCGGAATACCTCAAATCACGGCAATTTACGAAGCCGCCAAAGCCATCGGGAACAGCGTACCCATAATCGCAGATGGCGGAATCCGCCATTCCGGCGATGTGCCAAAAGCCATTGTCGCCGGCGCCGACACTGTAATGCTCGGTTCAATACTCGCCGGCACAGAAGAGAGCCCCGGAGAGAAGATCATCCACCAGGGCCGGCAGTACGTCACCTACCGCGGCATGGGCAGCATCGCAGCCATGCGCGCCGGCAAGGGAAGCCGCGAACGCTACAGCCAGGCAAACGTAAAGGAAGACGAACTGGTCCCGCAGGGAATAGAAGGAATAGTGCCGTACGCGGGCACAGTAAACAAGGTAATGACCCAGTACTGCGGCGGCCTTCGCTCCTCTCTCGGTTACTGCGGCTGTAAAACCATACCGGAACTCAAGAAGAACGGACGCTTCATACGGGTGACACTGGCCGGCCTGAACGAGAGTCATCCTCACGATGTCAAAATCATGAAGGAAGCGCCGAACTACAGATCGTAACTGCACCTGTCATTCAAAGGCATCCGAAATGAACGATATCCTCGTCTCCGCATCTCAATCATTATGCCCGTATCTTTACAAGATCGCGATGGCGATAACGGCCGCCTGCCTTGTACTGTTCGGCAACCATGTCAACGGATTCATAAGAGACATGGTAAAAGGGTACAACTTCTTTCTCCGCCTGGCAGTCTTCATAATTGTCGTCACATTCGGCTACGGCGCATTATCACTTCTTCTGGGAAAAATCCTCGAACAGTTCCTGGCAATGATTCCCCTTCTCTATCTCTGCCCTGTACTCATCGTAATATTCATTATCATCGGAATAATCGCCGAAGAAAAGAAGCACATATAGGATGACAAAAGATTTTGCCGTCTTGTGGGCGGGGCATACCACTGCCCCGCGATTTTCTACGACACGGCCCAACGGTATGGGCCACCCACATGATCGGAACCGCTAAACAACCGCATGCTCACCGGACTGGCTTTGTACTCGGCGTGTCATCGACTTGTTATGACCTAACACCACCTATCACCGGAAGACTGGCAGCCGCAATGGCCTGGCCGTGCCTCTTCTGCTTCTCATCAGGGACCCTGAGTTTGATCAGGTCACCCAGCTCCGGGAACTCCGCCTTCAACACATCCCCCGCCTTCGCAATAATAACCTCCCCGCCCTGCCCGCTCAATACACGCCCCAGCAGAAGGATGTTCCTGATCTCATAGAAATCGGAATACTGCGCGATCGCGTACCCGAGATAGACACCAATGGTTTCATAAATCTTCAACGCCCGTTGATCACCTTTCTCCATAAGACCCTGGACCGCGACAAGTTTTTCTGCCAGGGGCATCTTTGCAGGCAAATCAATGCCGGCGGGCCCGCATAACCTGCTTACGGCCTGCTGTGAGAAATACTGTACGCCGCAGCCAACGTCACCGGACCACTCGTCAGCAGGCGCATCCGGCCGGTAATCGTTCGGTACGAAAGCCAGCTCATTGACCCACTGAGTAATACAGCCGTCAGGCGTAACATAACCCGCAGCCTGGCTGGTTCCCATGGAAATACCCAGCACGGCATTTTCGTTTATCGACATCGAACCGGCAAGAGCCGTGACTTCCCCGTCATTAACAATTTCAAACGGAACACCCCAGTTTTTCTTCATCTCAAGGAACATTCCCCTGACTCTCTTGTCAAAGACATCTGCCGGCACACCGCGGAACAGGGAGGCAACACGGACCTCGTTATTGACGTATATTCCCGCCGCACTCCCGCCAATGGCATCTACCCTGGGCATCTTCTCAGCCGCTTTCTTAAGAGTCTCAATAATCCCGTCCCAGTGATACTGCGGATCTTTCTGGAAGTACGGGTCCCACGGAATCTCCTCGGAATAGACAACCTTTCCGTCAATCATGGCAGCGCACTTGCGGTCACTGCCACCGAGATCAAAACCAATCCGGCAGCCGTCCAGGTTCCGCCCAAGCCTCATCGAGGTTCCTTTTTCAGCGGGTATCGCGGACATACTGCAGGACTCAACCTCAATCGGATGCCCGTAAACTTTCTCGCCGATAATTTCACTGTCAAATTTCCGCGCTCCCTTTGGCGAGTAAACAGTCCTGATATGGCCGGCAACCGAATCGTCCCCCGCTACGTAGATCTTCCCCCCCCCCTTCTGCCAGAGAAGGAATTTAACAAGGCGTTCGACATATCGATTGTTGAGATGCTCATCGTGATGGCCCTTGGGAAGTATGCTGGTCCTGTATACCGACACCGAATCCGGCCTCTGCTCAAGCGCCAGCACAAACGGAACGGGATTTCCCGTTCCCGCAGCTTCCGCACGGAATTCCCTGTTCCAGAGAACCGCCGGCACAAAGCCCGGATCCAGCACCGGCTTAATCTTGGGATTGACAGCTTTCATACAACTCCATCACTTATCCAAAACTATCACACCGGCCATTCAATGGAAATAGCAGGATTTACTGTTCTTTTAACAGAAATGACTGATGCTGACACCTTCGCGTCAGGCGCCACATTCTCCTTATTTATCCTGGGCTGGACGGCCTGATGTCGTGATCGAAACCGGGTTGCTGTCGGCTGATAGATTCCCGGCCGCGTCATATGCCTTCACCGTATAGCTGTAAGTTTTCCCGACAGAAACCGGCGTATCCAGCCAGCTGCTGAATTCTTCCGGAAGATCCACGATCTGTACCCCATCACGGTAAACCTTGTACCCCTTGACGGCAAAGTTGTCTGTCGAGGGTTGCCACGACAGGGTCACCTTGCTGAAACGCAAAGCTTCCCCCGCCAGCACCGGCGCGGAAGGCGCAATGGTATCGGCAAGCGTCCCGCTCACTGACTTCACCGGCGCTGAGAAGTTACCTTTCTTGCCAGCCCACACTGCCCGCACCGCGTAGTAATATGTCCGACTCAAACCAGCCTTCACCGCCTGATCGTAATAATGGTTCGCACTGATTGAAGCCACCCAGGACCCCGTTCCAGGCTTAAAGTTGCTGCTCGTGCCTCGAAACACTTCATAGCAAACAACGCCCGGCTGGTCGGCCCATGTCACCTGGCAACCCTTTTCATCAAAAGTGGCGGCCAACCCGCTGACCGCCTCAGTCTTCATCTTGCGCGTCAGGCGAACTGTCTTGAATCCGAATGGCGGAATGGTAAAGGCGATCTTGTTTCTGCCGAGCTTCAGAGATGATTTATCATTCTCGACCAGATCTGTTTCCTTAACAGAATCGGGAGCAAACCAGCTCAAGTCTACGGTGAAAGCTGTCGACTTTCCGCTGATTTCATTGAAGCGCAGAATGATGCCTTCGCCATTTGCTTCAGCCATTTTCGCCGTGGTTAAAACCACGTTTTCCTTGTCAATGCCGGCGAACTGCCCCTTTTCTTTCTTAAACCCTTTTATCCCAGCCTGGGTACCGGCAATGACTGCCACTTTTAATGGACTGGAAACTTCTGCCCCGAATATCTGGGCATTCCCCGCCTGCCAGCTTCCACCTTTATGCCCCCGCAGCGAGTATTGGAATCTCGCACGCCCCGGTTGGGTCTTCTGGAAATTGGTCTGCCACTCGTTATTAAACGCCATGCTGTAAATCCATGGTTTGGCCGTGTTGTAATTAAGATCCCAGGCTTTCTTGTGCCACCCCAGATCCGGCCTTCCATACGACACCAGCGGGGCCTGAAGCGAGGCAAAGGTAATGCCCCAGTTGCCGCGATCAGAGGCGTCAATCCATCTGTTTACGGTATAAAAAGCGGTGCTGGATGTGTAATACTGTTCGCTCGACGGATCGTTGATGTCGTTGGTGACACCAGGCCGCATGTCGCCGGTCGGCATCTCGTGCCTCAACATGAAGTTGTTTACGTTTAACGGGAAAGCAAAATATCCCATCTCTATATTGGCAATCTGGTCACCTTTGACCGCGTCATTGACAATATCAATCCGCGCCAGGGAATCATAAAGGATAACCTTGCGACTCAGGCTGTCCAGCCCCGTGGTGTTGCCATCCGCAGTCATCGCGCCCTGTACGGCACCAGCACTGGCCGTTAATGCTGCGGAAGAAACCTGACCTGCCATGGCGTTTTCTTTATAGATTACATACTGATTCATCGGATACGGTGCCGAGGCATCAACCATCTCCGCATTACCGTTCTGTTTATCAAGTATGCTGGTGATATTACCGGCACTGTTAAAAGTTATTTTGTAATACTCATTTTCCAGCGTAGTGGCCGTCGCCGTCACGCCCGCCGGAAAGACCGGCTCATCATTGCGCGATGTCACCTTAAACGTCTTGTAACCCAACCCCGGCACACTCTCTGCCACAAACACCATAGCGCCATCGTCCATCTTCTGATACTTCACAATCTTGCCGGTATCCACATCAATAAGATCGAAATGCGCAGGCAAGTCGGTCTGGTTGACCGTGACCAGGTCCGACCTGCTCCAGGAGAGATTATTGTAGACCACAATCGTTTTGCCGCTGGCTGGAATAAGTGAATTAACCGCAGCCATCGAATCTTTGAGGACCTTGCCCGACGCCACGTCAGCAGCAATCGCGGTATTGCGCTTCCAGCGCCACTGTTCATCTACCGCCGGCCTTGGCGAGCCCCAGGTATGCTCGTCCCACAGCATCAGGTTCTCGTACGCATGATAAAGTGCCTCGTACGGATACCTTAAGACCGGTGTCGCCACGCTTGCAACGGTCGCAAGAAACTCCGCTGAACTCAACTTGTCATGGTTTAGCCGGTTGATCCCGGTCTCATAAGCCGTGGACGCCGCCCCGAAATTCCACCAGTCCTCCATTGTCCCCTTGAAGGTCGGAATGGACTTGCTCCAATTGGCCGCCACATCATCAAAGAACTGGTTGTAGTTAGCGTTAATGATCTTTGGATACACATATCCCCTGTCATTGAGCGCCTTGATATTGCCATAAACCTGCGGCTTCATCGGGCCGTTGTCTCCGCCGTTAGTGAAATTAACCATTGCCACATCGTAAGGATATTTCTTGTCTGCCTGATAACCCATCAGCTTGTTCGTCACTTTGGTCATCAGATTGGTCATATCCGCGCCGCGAAAGCCAAGCTCGTCGACACAATAGTTCGCTACCGGGGAATTCCATACCAGCAGTTTATTTCCCGCAGTTTTGCCCTGCGCATAAAACAGCTCCGGATACACGGTCGTCCCCCGCCACTGGTTATGATCAGAGTTGTGATGGATGGCAAAAGACTTGGCGCCGGCTTCCACCATGGCATCGACAGCACCCCAGCTCAGCACAGGTTCGTCGCGCATAATGACGTTCTTCGTGGACTCCACGCCAGTTTTGTCTTTGAAAAACCGCTCAGCGTAATAGGTTGAGCGCGCCAGCTCTTCTGCTCCCCAGTTAGCGTGTGCATTATTGGCAAACGCCGCACCATACGCGAACCTGCCCTGCGCCAGGCGCTCCCTCAAAGTCTCAAACCAGTCAGCGCTGCGCACATCCAGCGTTGTATTCAGCTGGAATGTTCCTTCAACTTCCAGCCGGACTTTGGAATCATCTGGCCAGGTATCCGAATTGGGCATATCGGTCAACAACGCCTGGTCCCAGAACCCGGGCCATTTTTTGTCTTTCAGTACTTCCTGGTGGTCGGTGTAGCCAATATCCAGGTGCGTATTATGCCCCACATAAAGCCGCCAGTGCCGTATTTTCTGCTGGGGATAGGTTTTCGCGTCCAGGGCTGTGCCTGTTCCATTGGCGTTATCAAACAGCGCAAAAGTTACTTTGTCCCCGTCTTTATCCAATTCCAGGACATGCACAATCTTGTTGGCCTTGCCGGCAACCAGGCTGCCCAGCGGCTCCATGTAGTCTGCCTTGCCAGCCACGCTGATCTTCACCCAGGCGTCAAACCCCTGCCCCTGCGGAACATCAACCATCAGCTCCGTCTCCGATTTCAGAACGTCGCCGTCTTTGATAATCCACGGCAGCTGGTTCACCCCGGTGATCGTTCCCGCAGCGGCCAGAGCCAAATTGTTCACGCCCAGATTTAAACAGACAAACAGAAACAATATTTTTTTCATATACTCCTCGCCTATTCAGCGGACATTTAACACATACTCTCACAGGCAACAGCAGCGGTTTAGCGCAAATGCTTATCATACCAGTCGGCAAATAACTTCACATCCTGATCCTGCCCCGGCCAACCGTGCCCCTTGCCCTCTTTTACCACCAGCTCAGCGGTAACGCCCGCCGCCTTCAATTTCTCCACCATCAGCCGTGCCGGCTCAAGCCGCACAACGGCATCTTTGTCTCCCTGCACAATCAACGTCGGAGCCGATCCGGCAGAAACATGATTGATCGGCGAGCAGTCGGCAAGGATCGCGTCGATCTTCTTCGGATCGGTTTCCTCGACATATTCCTGCTTCACCGGATCAAAGTCACGAAAGCGAAACGCCTCGATCAGGCCCCTTTTGCGCGTTATCGCCATGCAGTTGGATCCGTCCTTTTCCCAATTCACCCAGTCAACACCGGGATAAAAACAGGCCACTGCCTGGACCTGGCTGGACTCGCGTTCAACTGGATCCTTGGCCGCCGCATCGCCAGCCCCTCCCTGCGTTCCAAGCCAAAGAGAGATCGAGCCGCCCGCCGAAGCGCCGCTTATTCCTACCCGCTTTGCATCAATGCCGAAATCCCCGGCATGGTGCCGGATAAAACGGACAGCACGATGCATGTCCGCAGATATATCCCGCATGTTGAACTTCGGATTGGACCCGTGGACCACTGCAAACACCGTGTAGCCGCGATCGAGGAACGCCTTCATATATTTCACAAACCCTGGCCCCGAGATATCAGCATGGCTTGAATAAAAACCCCCGCTCACCGCCCATACCACGGCAGCCTTGTTGGGCTTCTCAGGAATAAGCACGTCCATGGTCAACGCCATCCCGAATTTGCGCCCGTAAATGACATCGGAAATCCGCGTCACACCGTCAAGGGTTTCAGTCTTTTGCCCGGCACCAGGCGAGATCGCCGACAATTTCCGGACATTCACATTTTGCTCAGCCCGCTCCACCGGCGCATTCGTTTGCGAAAAGCCGGGAGCAGCCGCCAGCAAGAACGCGGTCCACATAAGCCCCGCACCACAGCGACATAACTGCATTATATTCATTGAATTTCCAATTCTGTATTCTGAATACTGACTTCTGAATTCTGCCTGCCGTCATACATCATTTCTGCGCCGATATTGTGAGCGGCCGGTAAATCAGCGCATCGAAGTATTTATTGTCCATTTCATAGACATTGACCCGATCTTTCTCAGCATCAAATGTGTCAGGGAGAAGCTTGTAACGTTTCATTTCCTGGATATATGCCGCATGCGGCCGGAAACCCGGCATATCAAACCGCTTGATCTCATCAAGCCTGACTTTGCCCGCCTGAATGTGAGCAAGAAGAGCCTGGTAGTCTGCATCTTTCGTATTCTCAAATATAACCGGATGCGTAAACGGCTTCGGGGTATGAGCAAGGTCAATCGCCAGCGGCTGAGGATCACCCGCCTTACCTTCAGCATACCCGCCTGCCTGCTTCGCAAGCGTGGCTTTCAACATAAGAGACTGTGCAGGCTCGGTCAGATTGAAAACATGATGCCGGGAAAACCGGAATACAGGGCGGCACCACCCCTCGAAGTCGCCATGCCCGTCACCGCTGTTCACGCTGCTGTCAGTCACAAAACGCGGCAACGAACCACCCGGATGGCAGGCTGCACAGCGGCGATTCACTGCATCAGCCGCAGGCTTCGTTGACGGCCAGCTGTCCGCCATTTCGCGGATCGGCTCATTGTTCCGCCACCAGCCGCCAATCTGGCCTGTGCCGTACGCCGCATACGTTCCCGAGTAAGGGGTGGCAGAATCAAGCCAAAGCCTGATCATGGTGCGTTCGCTCTCCGGAAGTTTGGCATCATGATGGGTGCCGTCAATCTTCTTCATCAGCGGCGCGGCAGAACTGAATGCCTCATAAGGTGCATCGTTCCCTGCAGGCCTGCCGCCGATATTACGCGTGCCCTCCCAATTCAGCCCCGCAGTGTCTTTCACCTGGCGATGGAGCATCAGGTTGTAGTAGGAAATGGAATAGGTTGTCCCCCTGGCACCGCAAAGATCAACATTTCCGGCGCGCTTGTCAGGATTATGACAGGATACACAATGACGATCGAGTATTGGCTGAATATCACGCGGAAAATCAATAATCTCCGGTATTCCCGCAATCGGCGTTATCCTGGCTGGCTGGCGCTTGGCAGCCAGGCGAGTGTTCCCGGCAGGCAACGACATGGTGCGATCCTCGTGGCATCCGATGCAGCTCGCATGTTCACCTGGCATTACAGTGAAGAATGAGCGCATCTGCTTAACCGAGAGGTTGTTTTCGTCCAGGGCAGCCAGATATATGCTGCGGCAGGCAGGAACTTCAAAACTGGCGGAGCCATCCGGCTCAACATCTACCGTACCGAGAATACGGTTAAGCGTCCATTTTCCGCCATGGGCAAGAGGAGTCGTCCCGCCGCCGTGGAAGTTGACCGGTTTCGGCAATTGTTCCATCACGAGCAGCTTCTTTATGGACCCAGGCTTCACATTCTTCATATTGCGGCCGACATAGACATTGGACAGGAAAACCGTCCCATTAGCCTTCGCCATATCGACCCTGGATGGAATGACAGGCTCACGACGGCGCGAGACGATCAGACGCGGTTCATGAACCATCATCGCCGATTTGTAGAGCGTCTTGACGGCCCCCTTGTCGCTGACGGAAACAATCTCGTTTCCACGGGCAGCGAGAAACTCGGATTCCGACAGCGGGTACGGATCCCGCAATTTGTCCCCGGGAATGGCAATCGACTGCGACCGGTCATCAGGTCCGTTCTTAGTCTTGAGCATCATCAGCCGCCCTGCATGTTCCGTGGAACCATGGTAGCCGGAATCAACGAAGACAACCTTGTCCGACGCAGGGACCGGCCTGGCATCAATGAAAACACCTCCAGGATGCATATTGCCGTAGTATGCGGCAGCGCCGGTTCCGTCAGGATTCATCACCCAGAGATGATGAAATGAAATAGCATCACGGTTGACATATTCCCAGCGGGTATAAAGGATGCGGCCATCAGGCAGAACCGCAGGCGTATTTTCCGTAACAGCTCCCGAAGAAATCTGGCGAATGTCGGATCCATCGCTGTTACATCGATGAAGAATTGCTACTGGCGCCAGCCAGCAAAGCACATATCGCCTGCACCTGGTGGAGCAGAAGGCTATGCCGCCATCAGGAAGATAGGTTGGCTCAACATCATCCCAGTCACCTGCGGTTAACCGGGTTAGCTTACCATCCGCAAGAGTGATTTCATAAAGATTATAATGGTGTGTTCCGCCCTTGCGATATGAGAAGAGTACTTTCTTTCCGTCATAGTGAACCGCGGGATCCCGGAAAGCGCCTGCGGCATCCTCAATAAGTGTTCTTGCCTCTCCACGCACAGGGTCAAGGATCGCAAGGCGTCCACCATCTGCACCATGCATCCAGTGACTCTCAGTGCCGCAGTCATAGCCGAAATTGGCGTAATAATGTCCCGAAATATCTCGACCGGGATTACGCTCGGCAAAAATGATTTCGCCTTTTTCAGCCAGCGATGCTGCAATTCCCTGCGCCGATTTACCCTCGCCATAAAGCTTTTCCAGGTCCGCCCTGCGAAGTTCGTAGTCCGCAACGACCTCCTTGTCGCTCATTGGTCTTTTCAAGATCTTCAGCGAATCTACGTAACCGCGGAATCTGTTATCCTCTACAGGCATTCCGCACGAATCTCCTATAGTAAGCTGTTCGTCGCCGCCATCACCATAAGTGCCGTCAAACTGAACCTCCCCGACTTTCTGTCCATTCAAATAGACACGCAGCTGGCTCTTCGATGGTTCTACAGGATTCCTGTCGGCAACGCATGCCACCTGCTGCCAGCGACCAGTAAGTACATTCCCGCCTTCACAAAAGATATACTTACCGTCCGGCAGGCCATGACACAAACTCACCTGGGCATGGCGCAGCGCCAGGTGATAGGCGTACTTGGAATTTCTACCCCAGTTCAGGACGAGCCTGCTCCAATCAGTAACCTTTACCGGATTGATCCAGGCTGCAATCGAGTAACTTGCTCCAAGACGGGTTGAGTCCGTCAGGGGTTGCGCAAGATATGCGGCATCTTCCGGAAGGACACCAAGCGCCACCGCCTTCCCTGCAGTACCCGGAACCGACTTTGAATCCACAAACCTTGCAGCCGCTCCCGGCTGTCCGTTTCCGGAATACGCGACAAATCCATCCAGTTTTCCGTCAAAACCCAATGGGACCGGGTCCTGGCCCGCCCCACCGTCAGAAACCAGGAACATCAACAGTGCCATCGCCATTTGAATGTGTTTCATTCTGTTCCCTCAATCATTTCAACATCCTGAGCTTTCCATCTCCACCACATGATCCTTCACCATGACCGCCAGCTTTATATAATAACTGAACAGCCTGACCAACCTCACTCAAGCACAAAACTTGCCGGTGCAAAAGCCTTGAGATCGGCTTTAATTTCTCCAAACCAGATATGTCTTGTTGCTCCTGCTGGTACACCGCGCAGATTCACCGGCGTCACTCTCGATACTTTCATGCCCTTCGGCAATTTGATGCTCACTTTGCCCGAAACTCCAGCCTGTTCCCATAGACGCAGTATCGTGCCCTTGCCGCCAGGATTCGCGCCAAATGCAGTAACCAGCACGCCCTTGCGCGAAAGCTCCAAGCCACGTCCTGTCACCGGCAGCCTTCCAGCAGACCCGTCCTCAAAACCTGCCAGGCACGCCGTGCGCGCTTCCCATCCGCGAGTAATCAGATCCACTGCCGCGTTTTCTTTTCCGGGCAATGCCCATATCCGTACCCGGCTGGACCATGAGCCCTCAATCCATTGCCTGAAATTTGTACCCCAGACATTGTTGAACAGGTTGATAAATACTTTCGACTCACGATCCTTCCATTCCTTTGCATAACGGTAAAGGCCGGGATAACCAAGACTCACAAGCGGACTATCGAGCGGAATAACCCCTGCTCCTTCACCACCGCGCCCGGAAACCGTGAGACCGCCGGATAAGCAGAAAATGTCATGATTGGCCCCGCGCACTATATCCCTTGACGGATCAATTATTGAACCAACCCGGCTAAGCCTGAACTGTGGTTGATCGATCTTAAACGGCAGACAGATCCAGCCGGACTCTGGCCACGGATCGGCCGGCTTACCTTTCACCGACCACTGCATATCAACATAATCGACTTTTCCCCGGTACAGAGTGAACTGAAGTGTCACGGCATGCGGAAGATCCGATCCTGCTGCTGCCGTCATCGTTACCGCAGCAGAGACTGGACCCTGCCTGACTTCGACGTTCATGTTATGCGGCGAGCCTGCCCGGTATTTTATCTCGGAACTCGGAGGCAGTTTCGGTTTTCCGAAAGTCGCTGCCCAGTGCGGTCTTATCTTGCAATATGCCGCCAGGTAAGCCTCATCATAATCCCAGTCAAACCGCTCATATAAATACTGGCCGACAGCATATTTTGAAGAATCCACCAGTTCCCGTCCCGTGCCCTTATCGATGAGCGACACAATACCGCCGCGCTCCGCATCAAGAGTTACTTTCAAGACATCGTTTTCCATGCTCCTGCCTGCCGGATCAACGGTCAACATTCCAGCCTGAGGCACAGCAGCAGCCGCAGGAACATAAGTCCTGTATCCCTGCGCCGGTAATTCATCCGCCATGAAACGTGTGATGTTTCCGTCACGCTCCAAAGGCACAACACGCCCGGTTTCAGCATCACGCAGAACATCGGCCCTGATTCTAGAGGCATCAACACACACCGGCTCATTGCTTCGCTTCCACGGGAGCGGGTTGAACACCACAAGTTTTTCGCCGTCAACCTTTACCGCCCTGGCCAGTGCAGACAGTTCACCGCGCAGTGCCGGCTCAATCACCGCCTCTGCGTCACGAACATGCTGTCCCTTCTCTACGAATGAACTTTCAAGCTTATTGTACGTTCCTTTCGCCCGCTCCACCTCCCAGGCTTTCCCGTAAAGAGGAGGATATTTAACCATGTCGCAGCCCCAGGTATGCTCGCCAAACATCAAACTCTTTTCGTAGGCCGTCGCCACCACACGGTCAACCGCCGATACGTTGTCCACACCCCAGGCCTTCTCCAGTGTGCCAAGAGATTCAAGCACACCGATCTCAGGACGCATGTTGCGGGCCGACTTGCTTTCCACCGGCATCGACATTATCCCGTGGATCCACGTATCCGGCATATCACCGCGAATCACTGGCATGTCCGCCTTCTCCTTGAGAATTGCGTCACCGAAATCGGAGAGCCTCCCGAAGCGCACCTTTACGCCAGGCAGTTTTTCGGAAGCTTCTTTCAAGAGCCGTTCAACCTCTTCCGGCTTGGGCGGACCATGGTTGTCACCTGTGTGGATCAAGGCCAGCCAGGTGCGGTACGGCCAGCCACCAGGCGCGATCAATCCGGTGCCGTAATTTCCCCCGCTGTACATAGTCAGGACGCGCGAGCCGTCTGCTCCTTCCCACCAGAACAGGGCCGGTAACTGCGGCGAAGAACTGGCCGGATTACAGCCCAGATGTAGAAACTCCACACCCGCATTTTTCAGTAGCGTGGGCATAATCCAGCAGTGTGAAGGGACGTCTGTCATCTTCGCATCACGCGCCAGCGGCTGTCCGAACTGCCGCGAAAGAGCCGAGGAGAAATTCATGCCCCGCACCAGATCTTCAAGCTCCAGGGATTCTGTGTGCGTGGTATAAGGCAAGGCATGCCAGACCAGCCGGCCATCCCTGACGGCGGAGGTGATACGGTCACGGCGCTGCACGGTCTGACCGGGCCAGTCTTCGAGAATCCTGCTCATCGGCCAGCCCGGAACCGTCCAGGCAAACTGACGGTCTGGCGGAAGAGCCCGGCTTCGATCAACAACATCAAGCGCATTATCAATCATCACCGTCTGATACTTTCTGACTACATTGCTGGCCAGATCGGTAAATCCGATATCAAAATGCGTCTTGAACACAACTACAACTTCTTCGACCTTGCCCGTCCCTCCGGCAAGTACCACCATCGGCAAACAGCAGGCCAGCATCGCGATAATAAAAGCTGTGCAATATTTCATTATACCCTCCATGAACTTTCTATCTGCTTTGTTCGTCCCGGCAACAACAAGACTCACTATCGCGACTTCCAAGACTGCTCAATTTCTTCGAGAGTCTTCCCTTTGGTTTCCGGAACCATAGCCACTACAAAAATCAGGCCGGCAAGACTGCAAAGCGCATAGATCCCGAAGGTTTTTGCGTTACCTATAGCATCCACCAGCATCGGGAAAGTCTGGGAAACTATATAGCAGGAGGCCCAAAGGACGAGCGTGGCTACGGACATAGCCTGCCCCCTGATCTTTGTGGGAAATATCTCGGAAATAACAATCCACGGAACCGGCCCCATTGCCGATGCAAATGCGGCGATAAACAGGACAATAAAAAACAACAGCCACAAACCGCTCATACCGTTCGCAAACATTATTCCAACCGCAGCCAGTGCAATCACCTGCACTATTGATCCGCCGACAAGCAAAGCCTTTCGACCGGCCTTGTCAACCAGCCAGATCGCAACGAATGTGAACATCAGATTGACCACACCAATCGCAACAGTCTGCGCAAACGCAGCATCCCTTCCGGCTCCGATGGATTTGAATATTTCCGGCGCGTAATACATGATCGCATTGATTCCGCTGAACTGGCAGATCACCGCCAGCACTACCCCGATAACAAGCGCACGGCGGAAGCCGCCTGTAAAGAGTTCCGAAAACTTTCCTTCTTCCTGATTTAACGAATCTTCAATCTGCTTCATCTCTCTTCCGGCTGCAGCCTGGCCGCCAACCCTGAGAAGTATTGTCTCCGCCTCAGCCTTGCGCCCAACCTTCATAAGCCACCGCGGACTTTCGGGAATAAAGAGCAGAAGTAATCCGAACAAACCTGACGGCAAAGTCAATGAACCCATCATCCACCGCCAGCCGTAGTCCGTATTCCAGGCCTCGTTGCCCATTCGCTGAATCAGCATGTTGACGAAAAAGACGAGAAGAATTCCGACAACAATCGCCAGCTGGTATAGAGAAACCAGTCTTCCTCGAATCCTCTCCGGCGCTATTTCCGCTATATAAAGAGGAGAAAGCACAGACACCGCCCCGATCGCGAACCCTCCCGCAAACCGCGCCCAGACAAACTGGCTCAACGTGCGCGGCAGGGCCGACGCTATGCCCGAAAAAGCAAACAGCGCAGCGCAGAAAAGCAGAATCTTTTTGCGCCCGTATCGGTCACTCAAAGGCCCGCCGAACATTGCACCGACAATACAGCCGATCAGCGCGCTGGACGCAGCCCAGCCCTTTAATCCTGCACTCAGCTGGAAATGCGCCTGAAGGAATCCCACTGCGCCTGATATCACCGCCGTGTCATACCCGAACAGAAGCCCGCCAAGCGCCGCCACCACAGTCAGAAGCATCAAGTATCCAAGACTGCCGGTTTGCTTTGATATATTTTCCTGCTGCATATCTTATCCCCCCCCATCTCCTGTAGGAGCCCTGCCCCGTCAGGGCGAACTCTCCCTTTCTTTCCTCTATTCGCCGCGACGGGGCGCGGCTCCTACATTCGGAAATTATGCTGGACTGACTTCTAGCTCTCCAAAACAGCTTCCGCCATTGCTTCGACATTCTCCGGCGGCACATTCGCAAGCAGTGCCTCGTGGCTCGGACTCACTATCAGGTTCGGCTCGAGAATATTCCTCACCCTGCGCACTTCCGCACGGACTTCTGCAGGACTGCCATTCGTCATCAAATCCTGGGTATCTATCCCGCCAAGGAACGTTATCTTCCCTTTGAATTTATCAGCCAGCGTCTCTGCATCCATATTCTTCGCCTTGGCCTGGAGCGGATGCAGACAGTCAACACCGGAATCAATCAGGCGGTCGATAACGTCATAAACAGCGCCGCATGAATGCAGAATAACCTGGTAACCGTGCCGGTGCCCCTGCTCTGTGAATTTCCTGAACCACGGCATGATGAACTGGTCAAACTGTTCAGGACCGCAGATAAGGCTGCACTGCGTCCCGAAATCATTCCCAAAGAAGAATCCGTCAACTTCCTTACCAGCCGCAGCAAAGAACTTCTCATTGGCCTCATAATAGAATTCACAGACCTTATCTGTCGCCGCCTGCACAACTTCAGGGTGGGTGTACATCTTGACAAAATATTCCTCCATGCCGAACAGGTCCGCCATGTTGTGGTAAAAGCATGTCCAGAACCCGCTCATTCTGTAAACATCCCCGGCATTCCTGAGATCTTTCAGGCAGGAATCAAAATTCAGGTATTCCGGCCTTGGCCAGGGGAATTTCTCGACCTCTTCAACCGTCTCGTACGCGGCCAGCGGCGGCGCCATGTGCTTTGTCCGGTCAAGCCCGGAGTCGAAAAGCTCCCTGCCCTGCGGATCACGGTAACCGTCTTTATAGAATTGCGGACATATCCAGCGGCAGTCGTCGCCGACCTTAACACGCAGTTCTTCCTCGGTCTTTGTCCCGAAATACCTGTGCAGGACCGGCCAGAGATCGGCATGCGGCTGGCCCAGCCAGAACCCGCAGCGGTCAGCCTTCTTTCGTGCAATAATATTCCTGATCAGCTCGCGCCTCATACGACCTCCCGCAGCAAATTATCAAATTTATCCTTGAAATGTCATAACGTTATGATTATTATTGGAACCGGTCAATAATTAATTCACTGAATTAGATGAGCAAGATATCCATTAAGGACATAGCGCGAAAGGCCGACGTTTGCATCGGCACCGTCTCACGCGTCATAAACAACCTCGACCGGGTTCATCCGGAAACGCGGGAGAAGGTTCAAAGGATCATTAAACAAACCGGTTACCGGCCCAGCGCTGCAGGCCGAACCCTTGTTTCCGGCAGAACGAACAACATACTCGTGGTGCTTCACAATATTGCCGACCCCTACTGCGCCGCCATTTCAAAGATCTTCAGCAGCCGCTGGCATAATCTCGGGTATAAAATGCTGTTGGGCGACTCAAACTACGATCATGCGCTCGAGCGCGAACACCTTGCTCGTGCCCTGGACGGCAGTGTCGACGGCCTCCTGGTTTCCCCCATTCCGGGCAGGCGCAACACCGCATTGTTCCGCGACCTCATTAAATCAAGCCTGCCGTTCGTTGCCATAGATAACCGCATTGAGAACGTCACCAGCAACTGCGTTAAGTACGACGATTACAATGCTGCGTCTGTTGCAGTCGAATACCTCGCAAAGAAAGGACACAGGCACATCGCATTCATGCAGTCCAGGCCTGATTTCCAGACCGTCAAAGACCGGCAAACCGGTTATATAGAGACACTGGCTCTTGTTAAATTGCCGGTAAAACGCCAGTCTTATTCACCGCTGCCGCCGACGCAACACGAAATGGCATCCGCGCTGCTGAAACTGATGAACCAGAAACCTGCGCCTACGGCACTCCTTGCCGAGAATGAAATAATGGCCATGGTCTGCATGAACACGCTTCTGCAGGATGGATATAAAATACCCCAGGATATGGCGGTCGTAGCAATTGGCGACACACTCCCTGAACATTTCTCACCTGTTCCACTCACAACGGTTTCTTTACGGCACGACCAAATGTGCGAAAAGGCCGTCAGCATGCTCAAACGCCTGATCGACAATCCGAAGTCATCAAAACAGTCACCCATCCGGGAAATCATCCAGCCCGCACTGATAATCCGCGCCTCGGCTTGAACGCACCATTCTCCAGTCGGCAGTCCACGAATCTCAAGCGGTTATAGGGTCACGTATGCGGCAACAAAGCTATTGAGGTAATACTTGTCCGCCGTAGTTTCTTAACGAAGGCTGGATCGCAGGAAAGCAACCGGAACAAAAATGCGTAATCATACTATTGCCTTCTCTTCACCGAACCCCAAAATCATAAATCCGACGGACTGCGGACAGCCAACCCCGGCCGGTTGAGCACGTGCGTATAGATCATCGTCGTCGAGACATCAGAATGCCCCAGCAGCTCCTGCACCGTCCGTATATCATACCCCGCCTCCAGCAGATGCGTCGCAAAAGAATGCCTCAACGTGTGACAATGCACATCCTTCGTTATCCCCGCACCGTCAGACGCAGCCTTCACCGCCTTCTGAATACCCGTCTCATTCACATGATGCCGCCGCACCTTCCCGCTCCTCGGATCCGTAGAATAGCTAGGGGCTGGAAACACGTACTGCCATCCCCATTCCTTGCCGAGATTCGGATACTTCCTCACAAGCGACGGCCAGATATAAACATCCTCCAGGCCTGCTTTCCGATCACTCTCAAAAAGCCTCTTCACCTTCTCAAGATGCTCCTTCAAGGGCTGCGCATATTTGTCCGGCAGGACCGTAACCCGATCTTTATCCCCCTTGCCATCCCGCACCATGATCTGCTTCCGCTCGAAATCTATGTCCTTCACCCTCAACCGCACACATTCCATAAGCCTCATTCCAGCCCCGTACAAAAGACCAGCCATCAACCAGTACGTGCCCTCAAGATGTTTAAACAACTCTTCCATCTCCTTCCTCGTCAATGTAACCGGCAAATGCTTCGGCTTTCTGGCATACTCAAACTCGCCGAAATCACCAAGCTCAACATTCAGAACCCGCCTCCAGAAGAAAACCAGCGCGCACAGCGCCTGGTTCTGGGTACTTGCCGAGATACGCTTATCCTTTGCAAGGTAATCCATGTATTCCCGTACATGTCCTGCCGCCAGCAACCTGGGCTCCTTCATTCCGTGGAACGTCAGGAATCTCGCAACCCAGTTCTCGTAAGTCTGTTCTGTCCTTATGGAGTAATGTTTCTTCCGGAGTTCCGTTCGAAGCTTTTCGAAATACGTCTCGTAGATCTTCTTCCATCCCGTTCCGTCAAGGGAATCCCTGAAGAACTCCTTACCCTTCACAGGTCGCCAGGGCCTGTCATCAGCCTGAATCTCCAGCTTGTCAGGGAAATTAATATGGGGCTCTTTCCATTCTTTCCAAGGAAATCCGGCCGCCCATGGCACCTTTACTATCTTCAAGAAGAGTATGCGAAGAGCATCTACAATTCGGGGATAACACAACTCATCAACGTTTTTTCTAATCAGGCTTGCGAGATAGAATTCCAGATCATTCGGGGTATGTGTTTTAAGGCTTATTCCCTCAGCATTCTCGATATAACAATCTACCGCCTTAACATATCCGTCAACGTATCGATCATCGACACCCTCTCGAACCACAGTATCCCTGTAATGATCCCAAAACCTGTCAATTTGCTCCGGAGTGACATTTTGCCGCATAAAACCCCCTATTTCTGCAATTTGCTTCCTACCTGCCACTCCGTTATTGATTTCAACGTATTTCCAGTGTTATTTATTGTACGCATAAAGTAGTTTAGACGGACATCCGGATAAATAGTTTAGGCGGACGTCCGTCTAGTAACTTGTTGAACGTAACCGCTTCGCGGAGAGAAGACTGCGAAGCGGTTTTTGATTTTGTAGACTGATTCCGATGGTGACACGGATGGTCCGTGTTAACCAATGAAAGGAGTCAGTCATGTCAGTTTT
>Ga0172371_10001269_pt1 | contig 39943 bp, 61 predicted proteins | sample Lak12m_FD_114543 | JGI IMG/M metagenome (GOLD analysis project Ga0172371, IMG submission 114543) | Freshwater microbial communities from Kabuno Bay, South-Kivu, Congo - kab_022012_12m | ecosystem: Environmental > Aquatic > Freshwater > Lake | place: Democratic Republic of the Congo: South-Kivu... | reverse complement strand
CCTCTTGAATGGATTAGAAAAGAAAATATTGCTTGAAGATCGGTATGTTGTCGAATTGCGATTTATAAATACGAGTGGGAAAACGATAGATAAAAATTTATTAGAGAGCAACTTCCCTTTTGTAAGGAAATGATAGAAGAGTTTGATTCTCATGGTTTGGCATCCTTTTCTATATTTGCTGTGGAGGCCCAGACAAGGGCGATAACCCAGCCTATGATAGTCCAACCAAGCAACAGATTTAATACGCCGATGGCTGTTGTATTAACATGCTTGCGATTTTTGGCGACAAAATAGGGGAGAAAATAAAGACAGACGACAATGGCAATTGTAACAAGTGCGTTGAACAAGGTTTCACTTGTAGGAGCCATTTCACGCAGAATATAGCATATTTCTCCGATTTTGTCAAATAAAAGAAAGGAGTAATCAATGGACACTTGGCCTGCCGAATTACCCCAAAGACTTTCTGCTGACTCGTCCGCTCAGGATGACGAAAGCCGGGCGATAACGGACATGGACGCTGGCCCCGCGTCAGTCCGTAACAGGTTCACGGCGATCACCCAGACCGTCAAAGGTTCAATGGTGCTGACCGGCGCCCAGCTGGAGACGTTCTATACTTTTTTCAGGACGACGATCAGACAGGGTTCGTTGTCGTTCACTTGGATTCATCCTTTCACCGAGGAAGCGGTAACAATCCGGTTTAAGAATAAGCCGGAATGGAAGTGTATTAAACCGGCAACAAACACCGATGAGAGATTATATCAGGCATCTTTTGAGCTTGAAATCCAACCATGAGCGATATCTCGGATGAATTAAAACAAGACGCTTTCTCGAACGAGGGAGATTTACCTCTCATTCTGCTTACTATAAGCCATCCGTCGCTTTCTGAAAATATATGTGTGGTTAACAACAAAAAGGCTATTACCTCAAACGATATCGAGTATCTCGCTTTCCCCTTTGAGATAACCCTCCCCGATTCAAAAGAAGATTCCCAGCCTTCGGCAAAGCTCGCCATCAGCAACGTATCGCGCGAGATAGGTATTGCCATCAGGTCAATATCAACGCCGCCCAGCGTAACGATCGCTGTCATCAGGCAGGATACGCCGGACATCGTTGAGGCGCAATTTGTCGGGATGAGGTTGAACAACGTAAAATACAACGTAATGACCGTTACCGCAGATTTGGAATTTGAGGATTTGACGAGGGAAGAGTATCCTTCACTTAAATTTTCACCATCAATTTTCAAGGGGATTTTATGACGCTGAAAGAGTTTGTTTATAATGCTCTTCGGGTAAAGTTCAAAGACAAAGGGCGCAGTTATTCTTTCTGGGACTGTTACGGCGTGGCCTACCTTTGCTATCGTGATGTCCTGGGGATTGAATTGCCTCTTTTTCTGGATGATTATGTCAATGCCGGGGACACGAAGGCGTCAAGACGCGTCATCAATGATATTATTCTGTCGCAAAAACAATACTGGGATAAAGTCAATGATTTCAAGGCGCTTGACATCGTGCTTTTCCGGTTCGGAGATACCGAGACACATCTGGGGGTCATGCTCGATAAAAACAGATTTATCCATTGCGAGAAAAAAATCAACACGGTCATCGAGCGGATAAACAGCGCGAAATGGAAGAAGCGGGTTGAGGGAATTTACCGATTGAAGGTGCGGAATGCCTGAAAAAATAAAAATGACGGCAGTCGTTCATCCGTTCAAGTCGGCGCGGAGCAGGCTTGAATTTGCCGAGGGAACGACCGTCAAGGACATGGTCTTATATGCCCAACCGGATATAACGAAGCTCCGTTATGCCGTTGTTTTCATCAACGGGAAAGTCATCCCAAAAAAGATATGGGCTGAGCACAAGCCGAAAGCCGGGGAGATCGTCGAGGTAAGGGCTTGTCCTGTTCCACATGGCGGGGGAGGCGGTGGAAAAGACGTATTGCGGATTGTATTGACAATAGCGGCAATCGCGTTGGCTATGGCTACCGCAGGCGCAGCTCTTAGTTTGATGGGGTTTAGTGCCGCTACAATCAAAGCCGCTGGAGCCTGGGTAACATTAGCACGAGCAATGTATACGGCAGTAGTTTCGGCAGCCGGTATGCTTGCCGTAAACGCGCTTTGTCCTACGGCTGTCCCGAAACTCGACGCGTTGTCGGGAACAGATTCCAGCGACAGCAATACGTTATATGTCGAGGGGTCCAGCAACTCGATAGACCCGTTTGGAGTAGTTCCGGTAACTCTGGGAAAATTCAGGCAGACTCCGCGACAGGGGTCTAAGCCGTACACGGAGATCATCGGCGACGACCAGTATATCCGTATGCTTTTTATCTGGGGGATCGGCCCGCTGTCAATAGATACAACCAGCCTAAAAATCGGCGATACGCTATTGACTGAGTTCAGCGATTATCAGATCGAGCACCGGGAGGGATATGTATCTGACGAGGCGTTGACGTTATTCCCGGAGGCGGTAAGCCAGGAAGATTTTACCATCGCCTTGACCTCTGCGGCAGGCTGGATCACCCGGACGACGAACATCAACGCCGACGAGATAAGCCTTGATATTTCATTCCCCAGTGGGCTCGTTGAATATGACGAAGGTGGCAATAAACAATCGAGGTCTGTCAAGGTCGAGATACAATACCGCAAGACCGACAGCGGCGATCCCTGGGCAAACATTGATACCGCCGGGGACAAGTTCACGGTGACGTGCGACCCTTCCTGGCTCAATAAGACCGGTGATCTACTCGACAGCATAACCTTTACCGCCAAGAGGACATCAGGATTACGATATGGCATCCGCTGGGGAGTTGCGGAGAGGACGCAATACGACATCCGGGTCCGCAGGACAACCGCTGATACGGAATCAAGCCTCATATCCGATTTGACGTATTGGACGGTGTTAAGATCGATAAAAATAGAAAGTCCCGTTGATTCTCCAGTCCCTCTGGCGATGACGGCATTGGTCATTAAAGCCACTGATCAGTTAAACGGGGTCATTGATGATTTCTCCGGCATCGTGACCAGGGTATGTCCTGATTGGGATATTGATACGCAAACATGGATCACCCAGGCAACGCAGAATCCGGCCTCATTGTATAGATTCACTTTGCAAGGAAACGGTATGGCCGTGCCGCTTGATGACGATAGAATTGACCTTGAGGCGTTGCAGGATTGGCATGAGTCCTGCAAGGAGAAAGGCTTCAAATTCAATCAAGTCCGCGATTATTCCGCTTCTGTCTGGGATACTTTAAGAGATATCTGCGCCGCCGGTAGAGCCGCCCCTACGATGATAGACGGAAAATGGTCGGTAGTCATTGACCGCGAGCAAGATTCCCCTGTCAGCGTTATTACTCCGCGCAACAGTTTTGATTTCTCTGCCGAAAAGTTCTTTCTGGACCCGCCGCATGGATGGCGCATACAATTCTCCAACGAAGACCAGGATTACAAGACCGATGAACGCAGGGTTTACCGCGACGGATACAACGACGAAAATGCCACGAAATTCGAGTCGTTGGAATTGCTCGGAGTAACCGACCCCGACCAGATTTACCGGTTAGGTAGATGGAGGATATCGCAGGTATTGAATCAACCGGAGCGCTGGACGTTCAAACAGGACATGGAATTTCTGACTTACCGGAGAGGTGATTGGATCAAAATAGCGCATGATGTGATGGTCGTAGGACTGGCGCAGGGCAGGATCAAAAGCGTCGTTACAAACCATGACGATAAATCGACCATCTCAATCGAGCTCGACGAAGAAGTGACTATGGAAGTCGGGAAGACCTACGGTGTCGTTATCCGTACGGTAGATAACCCCGGTCTTACCGCCCAGGTTGAAACGTCCGAAGGAACGACGAAACTTCTTGTTTTCTCGGAAACCATTGCCGGTATCGGGTCTCCGCCGGAGCAAGCCGTCAATATCGGAGACCTCGTTTGTTTCGGAGAGTTTGGAGAGGAGACTGAAGACGCGACAGTCATCTCGATTTCGCCGGACAATAATCTGCAAGCGACGATCATAGCCGTCCCATACCGCCCCGCGATTTACGATTGCGACACCGAAACTATCCCTGAGTTTGTGACTAAGATTACCGCCCAAGATATTATCCCCGCGCCGAATGTAACATCTATGGTATCCGATGAGAGCGCGATGGTCATCAGTTCGACCGGGACGCTCAAAGTAAGAATCGGGATAAACTTCGACCCTTTGAATAAAAATATCTTCGGAACGGGAAACGAGATCATTGTCCAGATACGGCAACATGGGACAGATGAAGCGTTTTATGCGGCGGTTATCGAAGAACAGGGGAATGGTTATGTGTTTATCGGCGATGTCAGGACAAATGAGATCGTTGATATCCGCCTGCGGTGGAAAGTCAACGGAAAACTGCTTCCCGGCCCGTGGACGACTATCTCCGGCTATACCGTTGTCGGCAGGTCATCGTCTCCTTCGCCGCTTACGAATATGACGATTTCGGCGTTCGGGGCCCAGGCGTTGATCCGGTGGGATAGGCCGGATGAGATTGACGTGCTCTTTGGCGGCGAGGTCGAGTTCCGGCATTCCCCCTTGATGGAAGACGCCACGTGGGGCAGCAGCGTCAGCATAGGGCAATCGGCTATGGCCCGGACACTTTTTGCCGTCTTGCCGCTCAAGGAAGGGACGTATCTTGCCCGTGTGTACGATGTCGACGGCAATCCCGCAGAAACCATTACCACAGTAACCACAAAACAAGTAAGCCTCAATGAATTTGCGTCAGTCACCACCTTAGACGAAGCGCCGGTCTTTTTAGGTTCGCATAACGGGACTGAAATTTTAGAGGGAGCTTTGAAACTTATTGACGGTTCATCTCCGCCGGTTTTATCCGGCACGTATTATTTCGAGGATGGGATTGATATGGGGTCGGTTAAAAACGTCAGAGTAACGACGAGATTATCCGTCAGTATTTACAATGTCAACGATGAGATAGATTCAAGGCTTGCAAACATAGATGACTGGCAGGATTTCGACGGGGAAGTCGTTGGCGGGGCTGACGCGCGGGTCTTCGTCAGGCATACCGACGACGACCCGGCTATTTCTTCTCCGGCGTGGAGTGCATGGGAGAGGCTGGACAGTGCGGAGTTTAACGCGAGGGCGTTTCAGTTTTATATTGTTTTGGAGAGGGACAGCCTTGATTACAACATTCTGATTAGCGAGTTGGGGATAGATATTGACGAGATAACCTAAAAAAGGAGGACGTATGGCACAGCATGACTATATTATCGAGAACGCTCCGGGAGCGGCTCTCAGGGCTGATTTGAACAGTGTTTTACAGGCTATTATCACCAACAACAGCGGAGCGACCGAGCCGGTAACGAAATATCCCAACATGTGGTGGTATGACACCTCGGCCGGATTGCTGAAACGCCGGAACAACGCCAATGACGCATGGATTACGGTAGGGTTAGAGGCGGCTGATACCGACGGAACATTGGCGGCTAATTCAGACAGCAAGATAGCGACCCAAAAAGCTACGAAGACGTATGCGGACACTAAAGTCATCGCGCCTGCTTCGACCACAGAAAATAAAATCCCCCAATGGGACAGCACGTCGAAAAAACTTAAAGACGGGTTGACCGTGGGGACTGGGGCGAGTAATATCGTTCAGCTTGATACTTCGAGTAAACTCCCCCCCGTTGACGGTAGCCAGTTGACGAATCTTCCCACCACAGGTTTTGGTGCTTGGGTAGATAAGACTGCGGATTATGGGGCTCAACAAGCAACAACCGATGGATTTGTTTGTGCTATTCTAACCGGCAGTGGAAATCAGACCAAGTCGAATGCAAAAGGATACACGGATGCTAATGCTGACCCCAGTACAGTTCGGGGTCAATGTTCAGTATGGTGGTTTGATAGTACTGTTCTTTATCAATCTTTTATGATGCCAGTTAAGAAGAATAATTATTGGAAAGTTGTAAAAACAGGGTTCGATGGATTATCCGTTTATTGGATACCATTAGGGAGTTAATAGAAATTACGAAGCGCATGAACCACATCGTCGACAGCTACTTCGGTTTCGGGGACAACATCTACGAAATCCCTTTTGTGCACAAATTGGCGCAACGGGGAGAGGTCTTTCTCTACACGCCGTTCCCTGAGTTTTTTCAGTTCCCCAATGTTTATTGTTTCAAGGCGACGACCAATTTAAAGTTGCAGGCAAGCAACATGACCGGTAATGGGCTATATGCCAGAAGGTCGGAGCACAGGCCGCATGGTGAGCGGTTGAAATTCGACTACCATCAAGGCTTCAGGAAAAGCTTGACCATGATGCAAGCCTTTGAAAACATTATCCCGCTTGAAGGCGATTTTTATTTTGATTTTACCCCATCGCCGTCAAGGGAGGCCGACGAAATCAAAGAACGGGCGCGTAAGAAAAAGAAGCTCCTCTGTGTCATGCGCTTGCCATCCTCAAGGAAAGAATGGCCGTGTGATGCGCGTACCCCACTCATGGAGCATTTTCAGTTATGCATTGATTATCTCCGGCAGGATTATTACATCGTTACGGTCGGCGACATAGGGAATAGAGAGGATTATTACGGTAATGAGCCATCGGGGATCGATGAAAAAAGAGATCGGCATTATGTCAACCACTTGGGAATATGGGATACTTTCGACCTATTGGCAAAATCCGATCTTGTCGTCTCGATGGTCTGCAACATCCTCCCCATGTGCCAGATTTTGAGAAAGAAATCTTTTTTTATTTATGGTGGTCATATTCCTCACGCGATGTTCAATGACGTCCGGTTCTATCAAGTCGGTTATGTTGAGCCTGACCCGTTCTGTCCGTGCCGTCAGTCACAGATGGTCGGGCATACCTGCAACAAAGAAATCCCACAGGACAGGTTATTGTCGAGGTTAAATGAAATCCTAAAAGGTGGGTAATGAAGTTGTCGTGGGACATATTTAAAGAATACGGGTTTGTTGATATTACGCCGCGCGAGTATGACGAGGCGTATTTCAAGAAATACGTCGGCTATGCCGGTACTCCGATGGGGGTGTTGCTAACGGAGTCCAGAATAAAATTTATCGAGAAATGGCATTCCGGCAGATTGCTTGATGTCGGCGCCGGGGCAGGGCAATTTGTTAAGGCGCGGGAGGACACGTTCGGATATGACATCAACCCCTATACTGTTCGCGAGTTGAAAGAAGCTGGTAAATACATGGATATAAACGACCACGTATTCCTTGCCTATTCATTCTTCGACAGCTTCGAGCATATCAAAGACCACTCCGAATTGCTCCGGCTTATGGATGCAAAGACGAAAGTTTTCATCTCGATCCCGATATTCCGCGACATGAGCCATATCCTGCGCTCAAAACATTTTCGGTTGACTGAGCATTACTGGTATTTCACTCCGCACGGGCTTATCCGGTATATGGCTGACTTTGGGTTCTCATGCCTTGACGTGGATAATTTCGAGATACGTGCGGGCCGTGAGGACATCTGGTCTTTTGCCTTTGAAAAAAGGTGTTTCCATTTTTTGCGGAGAAAATGATGGAAATACTTATTTGCAGATTACAGCCGTGGATGGGGATAGCGGTGGCAAAGAACCTCGTCGCGCAAGGGCATGGAGTCCACAACATAGACCATAAATGTCTTGATGAATACAAGCGAAGCGGCGTGTTCAAAAGTTGTCATTTGTGGAAGCACCGGGAAACTCCTGAGAAAGCGCTCGAAGACCAGTTCAGGGATATCCTTATCCGGCATAAAATAGAGCTTGTCCTCATCACGCAGAAATTATTTATTTATTCCAACGTCGCGGAGAAAATCTGTAAAGAATTAGGTATTAGGACGGTGTTTACTGAGTATTTCTTTGACGATAAGCTCATCTTTGACGATATCGGCCTGCAATACACGAAAGACACGCAATCAATCGGGGAGTGCGATCTTCCTGTCGATTGGCCCAAGAAAGACCGCGAGCCGCAACCACCCGACAGGACGAAAGAAGAAATTCTTATCAAGTATAGTATTCCCAAAGACAAGAAGACCGTCGTTATCTATGGGCAGGTTCCCTGGGATATGTCGTTAGTCGAATCCCCGGAAGATATGGCATACGACGAATACCTCGGTTGTTTATGCGGGAATAATCCTCAAACTATATTTTTATTCAAGGCACACCCTAAGAGTGGCTCAAGCTCAGCGAAATACTTTTATCCGAACATGAGAAAGGTCAACGAATCATTGAGAACATTATTCCAATTCGACGCGCACACGGCCTATTCGTCAACGGTCATATTCGAGGGAGTGACAAAGGGCTTGAGGTTCGCCTCAGTCGGTTATCACCTGCTCCAGAATCACACCTATAAGATTAGGCGTGGAGGATTTGATGATATATATAATAAGATACTGTCTTATAATCCTGATATGAAAGCAGTAGAGAAGGAAGCATCATATATCACCAACATCTATACTATGTCCATGTCCGAACCATTGCTTGCCGATAGATTGATGAACGGTCTTAATCAAAAGCAAAGAGAGTATGTCTTGGCAAAGAAAACGCTTTGATAGAAGCAAACACGAACAGCACAGAACAAGGGGTCGTCGGTGGATTGCCATGCGCCATGTCGTGCTCGTTGAAGAGCCTATCTGTAGTATCTGTAAGCGTAAACCGGCGATGCAGATAGACCACATAACCCCGCTCTCTAAGGGTGGAACGGACGCAAGAGATAACCTGCAAGGGATATGTGAGAGATGCCATGAAGAGAAGACGGCCAAAGACTTGGGCATTAAGCCACCACCCAACAAGATAGGATTGGATGGATACCCGATACCGGAGGACGATGAGAGTAATACTATATAAACTATATAAGTATATTATATCTTGTATTATATATATGCTCCCTTTAGGTATTATAATTATATTAGTATTTATAATTAAGAGATTTAAAAAACTTATTGTAAATAGATATATTATAAATGGTTGACAATATAACATAAGTATATGATTTATAGTGTGATAGGCGGGGGGATAAAAAAAGTGTTTGAGGGGGATGTTGGAAACCGGTCTGGCAGGCGTTTTTTTGCGAGGGCAAATTTCTGACTTATGGGAAAACGCGGATCAATCCCAAAAAAAATATCGTTAAAGGTTTTAAGCGGCGAAGCGTCTATAACTAAAGCTAATCTTGGCGTTTTGCCGGTATGCGACCTCTCAAATGTTGACGCTCCCGTTAGTTTTGGCGATGATGAAAAAAAAGTTTGGGCTGAGACGATAGATAAACTGAAATGCTACCGGCCTTTTGAAAAAATAGATACGGCAATTCTTGAGGCGTTCTGTTTAAGTTATGTCGCCTGGCATAAAACGCAGGACGAGCTCAGGAAGATTGAAAAAGACAAATCATTCCTTGCGTCCATTTTAACACGGGGGGCCGGAACTTCCATAGCTATCAACCCCCTAATGATTCTAAACTCAAAATTAAAAGCCGAGACGATTACTTATGCCGCACAGTTAGGGCTTACACCGGCATCAAGGTTGAGGATAGAAAGCGGAAAACTTGAGAATGCAGATAAGAAGGTGAACATATTCAAGAAATTAAGCCAGGAGGTAAAGTAATGAAGTGGAAAACAGAAAGACGGAAGATAGCCGAATTAAATCCAGCGCCATATAACCCTCGTAAGCTTACCGAAAAACAAAAGCATGATTTATCCGTGAGTTTGGATCGTTTCGATCTGGCCGCTCCGATAATCATCAACAGGAACAATCGTGTTATAGGCGGACACCAGCGGATAGACATCCTGAAGACTAAGGGAGTCACCGAGGTTGATGTCCGTGTTCCTACCCGCAAACTCACCGAGGCAGAGGAGAAGGAGCTTAATCTCAGGTTGAACAAGAACATCGGAGAGTTCGACCCGGAAAAACTTATTGATTTCGATGCTGAAAGTCTTAAGGATGTCGGGTTTTCCGACGAAGAGATTGAAAATTTGTTTGGCGGTGATTCTAACGACGGCCCAATCACCGTTGATATAAAAGCTTTTGATATGGTACATGTCCTGATCAGTATCCCAAAGGACAAGTTTATCGATATTCAGGACGAATTACAAAAAATCAAGCAGAATGAGTTTGTAGAATATGAGCAAAGTGCAAATTAGAAACTCATACTTGGAAGCGAAAATACGATTAAGGCTTGAAGTATTGCCGGATAAGAACGAGGTCAAGGTGCTCGATTGCTTTTCAGCAGATGGTTTGCTCTGGAGGGAAGTCGCAAAAAGAACAAACAAAAAAATAAAAACATTGCGGCTTGAAAAAGGTAATTGCTCCGGTGTCTATCTCCGAGGGGATAACATTAAATTCTTGAAAGGGTTAAATCTTAATGCGTTTGATGTGATAGACCTCGATGCCTATGGTACACCCAGCCATCAGTTACGAGTTATATTTGACCAGAAATACAAGGGGATTATAGTCTGCACCGCCATTTTTAGCATGATGGGAGAATATCATGCTTTTGTGAAAAAAGACCTTGGATATACCAAGAATATGATCAAGAAGATTCCTACGCTTTTTAACAGAAACGCATTTGAAAAATATAAAAGATGGTTAGGGCTTAATGGGGTAACGAAAATAAGGCTTATTCAACGTGAGAATGGGAGGAAGAATTATTTTTCTTGTGTTCTGTAAGTTGTTGTGCTATAATGAGTTGTGAATAAAAAGGAGGGATAAAATGGAAAAAGCGACCATTATAGCATGGACGGATTCAACGGCGAATTTTTGGATGGGGTGTTCCAAGGTCAGCGAAGGATGCATGAATTGTTATGCCGAAAAACTCACAAAGAATAGGATGGGACTTGCGTTATGGGGAGTTGGATCCAAAAGACAAGAAGTAAAAAGTGTTGAGGCAAAGATACGAATTGAGTCTGTTTCAACGGTCAAGGGTATCCCCGGGGTGATGGGTTCCGGTAATCCGCGGCTCGTGTTTATCGGGTCGCTCATGGATTGGGCGGAAGACCATCCACAGTTGAATGCTTACCGTTCCCGCATGTGGCAGATGATCCGAAAATATCCGAATCTCATCTATCAGTTGCTTACGAAGCGTCCTGAAAACATAAGGAAGTATCTCCCCTGTGATTGGGGGGAAGGTTATAAAAATATCTGGCTCGGCGTCAGCATCGAGAATATGAAGTATGCCTATCGCGCAGACGAACTCCGAAAGATTCCCGCCACCATAAGATTTATAAGCTATGAACCGGCTTTGGGGTCGCTTAACGATCTTAATATCTCTGGTATTGACTGGATCATATACGGGGGCGAATCCGGGCCCGGATATCGCGATCACGACATAAACTGGGCGCGAGAAATGCAAAAGAAGTGTGATGCAGCGAAAATCCCTTTTTTCTTCAAACAGTCGTCGGCAATATGGACGGAAATGGGGACGATGCTTGATGGAAAAACTATCAGGTTATACCCAACGATAAAACCTCAATCATGACGTGGACTCAGATAGCAGTAAAGTATGCGAAGGAAAAGACGGCACTCGGTAAGTGGGCGACTCTCGCTTGCGACAGATTTTTAAACGACCTGAAAAGTCCGGGGAATTTTTCCTATTCAGAAACTGAAGCAAACAAAATCTGCGACTTTATCTCCGCGCTCCCGCACGTCGAGGGAAAATGGTCGACTAAGCTTATTCAGTTGGAACCCTTTCAGATTTTCTTCCTCTGTAATTTATTCGGTTTTCGTAATCCGGATGGATCAAGGCGTTTCACCTCGGCCTTGTTTACCGTTGCCCGCAAAAATGCAAAATCGACAATCGCCGCCGGTATCGGTTTGTATTGCCTAACGATGGAGAAAGAAAATGGCCCGCAAGTGATCAGCGCCGCAACTACCGGAGACCAAGCGGCAATAGTTTTTGGGATAGCTCGGCGCATGGCGATGAAGACCCCCGATCTCTGCGATGCTTTTAAAGTCGAACCGTTCACCCGTTCGATCGCGTGTTATTCAAACGGCGGGATGTTTCGTCCGATAAACGCGAAAGCATCAACACAGGATGGGCTTAATCCGTCCTGCATAATAATCGACGAGATACACGCTCACAAGACCCACGATTTGATGAACGTGTTACAATCGGCGGCAGGAGCAAGACGCAACCCTTTATTTTTATATACGACGACTGAAGGGTATGAAACTCCCGGGCCATGGCCTGAGATGCGGAAATTCGCCCAACAGGTGCTTGAAGGAGTAGTTGACGCGGATCATTTTTTCGCGTTGATATATTCTATCGACGACAAAGACAAAGAGTTTGACGAAAAAATATGGATCAAAGCAAACCCCCTGATAGAAACGAACCGGCTTTTGTATGACGCGATTAAAAAAGATGCGACAGAAGCAAAGTCAATGCCTGGCCGTCATGCGGAGTTTTTGATCAAGCGCATGAACCGGCAGAGTTCGACGGCACACGGTTGGATCGATTTGCAGAAATGGAAGGCTTGCGCCGGTGAAGTCCCGCTTGATGAATTAAAACAAGAGCCGTGCTATGGCGCTCTTGATCTTGCAAGCACTCGCGACTTGGCTTCATTCCGGCTTGTTTGGAAGAAAAATGGTTTGTTGTACACGCACGGATGGCGTTGGGTTCCGCAAACGACAGTCCAGAGAAGGATAGAGCGTAACCTTGTGCCGTATGCCGGTTGGGTCAGAGCAGGTTTCATGCTCGAAACACAGGGAGAAGTGACCGACTATGACGAGATTTTTAAAAAGGTGATATGGGTCAAAGAGAATTTTAACCTTGCTTCCGTTGCTTACGACCAATGGAACGCCGCGCAGATAGCGCAAAAATTGACAAACGAAGGGATAGAGATGACCCAGTTCATCCAGGGGCCGAAGTCATACCATCCCTCGATGAAGAATTTCGAGGAGACATATTATGCGGGAAAGTTCCGGCATGGCGGCGATCCGGTTCTGACCTGGTGCGCCTCGAACATCGTGGCAAGAACCGACGCCAATATGAACATGGCTCCGGATAAGAAAAAGAGTGCGGATAAGATAGATGACATGACGGCACTCTTGATGGCAAACGGGATTCTGATCGGGCAGAACGCGGATGATGAGGGAAACCTCGATGATTTTTTGAACGACCCGATAACCATCAAATAGCGCAATTCTAAGAAAAATTTTTAGAAAAAACCGCCTCTAAACCCGCACCAAACGCCCTACAACGAGCGATTATCGAGTAAGGCATATTATGATACCCCTTGATTTCATTGACTTTTTGTCAACTTAGCCATATTTGTTATAACTAATTATAAATTGACATACAAAAACAGGAGTATAACTCTACCGCAATAATCAAAAAAAAGACTTGACAAAAACGGCAGATATGGTATAGTATAGGTAGATGATAGATAATACATCATCACTCGATCCCCGGAGGGCAGGGGAAAAAAGGAGGAAAAAATGAAAGAATACAAAATCAGAAAAGCACGGAGAGTTGGAGAAGAATACGAGACGATGGTCATCAGTGAGCGGGCGACCGGAGATCATATCGCAGAGTACCGCCTGACGAGGGGACACGAGTTGTCGGAGATGCGGGGAATGACCCGTGCAATAGACGCTCACTTGTCCCGACCTGGAGCGACCTTGAAAAATTATCAGTGGTAATTGTTTATTTGTTTCAATCCACGCGCCCACGTGGGGAACAAAAAGGAGAAAAAATGACCACAGAAAAAATCCTAAAAAAACTGGAACTTAATGACGAGCTATACCAAGCCACTCGCCGGTTGTGGCGGGTAGGCGCCGGAAACATCATCGAGGGGTTTTCCGAGACCGCAACCCGCGCAGCTATTGCGGAGGACATCGCATATTGCCTACGGGACCCGAGAGCAGGCGAGTGGGAAACAGAGATTGCTAAACTCGTTGAGGCTGGTGACGTGGGAAAAATCAAAAAGCTGCTCGATGAGGCAATCGGGCAATCAGGTCAGTGCCCTGAGTGCGGCTGTTTCGGGCGGATCAGAAAAAAGAAGAAAGGCGGATGGCACTGCGACGGGTGCAAGAAAAACATAGAATAACAAAGGAGGTTCAAGTGAAACCGTACAGAAAAATAAAAATGCATTGGACAGAAAGAAATGTCGAAAGAATACACAAATGGCTACAGTTGGAAAGCGATTGGGAAGGATGGTTCAGCCGAAACGGCAAACGAATAGGGTATAAATACATCTTTGAGGACAATATAACGTTTGTATTTTGTAAATAACCATCTATTTGTCCCCAAAAGCCCCGCCCTAAAAAGCGGGGTTTTTTGTTAATATCACCCTTCAGCGAATCCTGTGGGAATAATTCTTGCTTTTTTCTCAGACGTAGTGCGATAATAAAGACGTACAACTTGGGGCCGATTCCGTGCACGGCGGGATCGGCCTCTCTTTTTTAAGGAGGTTGCTTGAATTTTAGATCAATCATAAGCTTTTTTACGGGTAGCGGGACCCGTAGAGATGTAGGGACACAGAGTTTAGTCCCTTCATCCGGTCGGATGACTACGAAGACGGTAACCGACGACACGGCTTTGCAGATTTCATCCGCCTTTGCTTGTATCCGCCGGACTGCCGAGACGATGGCTTCTCTACCTATCCAGTTTTTTTCCATCAAGCGTAATCCTTCCGGTCGCATAATCGACAAACAGATCGTTACAGGGCATCCATTGTATCGTTTATTGCGGTGGAAGCCGAACCGGTATCAGACAAGGAGTGAGTTCTTTGAAACCTTGTATTATCAACTTGCTTTTAGGGGCAATGCATATTCGCTCATCGAGCGCAATAGCAGCGGGGAAATAATCTCTTTGCTTCCCCTGATGACTTCTCAGGTTGAGACCATACTCGACATGAACGGAAATATAATCCACAAGTATTATGTCTCCGGAAAAATATACCAATACTCGGCTGATAAAATCTGGCATCTGAAATTATTCGGCAACGGCGTTATCGGCTTATCGCCATTAGATCAAGCCCGTAATAGTCTGGGGATTTCATTAGGTGCTGAGGAAAGTGTCAACCGGCTTTCGAACAGCGGATTTAAACAGGGAGGCGTTTTGTCCATAGACAAAATACTCAATCCCGACCAGCGTAAAAAATTAAAAGAGAGTTTCAACGACGTGACGAGTGGGAAAGAAGAAGCATTACGTGTTCTTGAGGCTGGCATGAAATTCACCCCGACATCGATGCTTCCCAAAGACGTGCAACTCCTGGAATCGCGGAAATTCCAGCTTGAGGACATTTGCCGGTTCTTTGACGTGCCGCCTGTCCTTATTCACGACATGTCATCTTCTACGGTTTGGGGTTCGGGCATTACCGAGATCGTCCGGGGATGGTACAAGCTCGGTCTGTCCCCATACCGCGAGCGGATGAAGGATAGTATCCAGGTGCAACTGCTGGATATCTCGGAGCGCGAAACCATAGAACCTGATTTTGATATTGATGAACTGTTGCGTGGAAGCGAGAAAGAACGGTATGAAGGGTATCAGATCGCCATTAGAAGCGGGGTTATGACGCCGAACGAATGCCGTAATCAGGAGGGGTTACCACCTGATCCGGCTGGGGATAAATTATTTATAGATCAGCAGTTGATATACCTTGAGAATGGAGGGAGCAAAAATGAAACAAAAACATTTACTGTTAAAAACTGACGGGCTTAATTTTACGCGGAACAAGATTTCCGACGGGATACTCTCCCGCTGGGACAAGACCATTGCCTCGGTGAAGGAAAATGATGCCGCATCTATCGACATATTCGACGTGATCGGCTCTGATTTCTTCGGCGATGGGTTTACCGCAAAGAGAATGTCCGCCGCGCTTCGCTCGATCGGCGCTGACAAGGACGTGGTCATCAACATCAATTCTCCAGGAGGCGATTTTTTCGAGGCGGCAACGATTTATAATTTATTGGCCCAACACAAAGGGACAGTCACCGTGAATATTCTGGGACTTGCCGCGTCCGCCGCTTCCGTTATCGCAATGGCTGGGGATACGATCAAGATTTCAAAAATCGGGTTTCTGATGATCCATAATGCCTGGGCTATCGTGATGGGGAACAAGAACGATCTGCGAGACGCAGCCGATGCGCTGGAGCAATTCGACAAGTCAATCCTTGCGGCATATTCGGACAGGGCAACCATCGAGGAAAAGAGAATTGTTAAGATGATGGACGATGAGACATATATCGGCGCCGATGACGCTCTTGAATACGGATTTGCTGATGAAGTCATCGAGACGAAAAAAGCTCCCGCAAAAGATTCTGAGAAACAGACTAAAGCGCAGGCAAGACGGAAAATGGAGATGGCACTTGCCCGCGAGGGGTTCTCACGTAAGGAACGCGAAGAAATTTTCCAGAAGGCCGGTGTGCGCGATGCCGCCGAGCTTGTCCAGCGTGATGCGGACAAGGAAAATTGGGACGCGTTGATTCATACAATGAAAAACTGAAGGAGGGAAAGACTATGAATCCAGAACAGTTAAAGCAAGCGTTTGAAGAGTTCAAGGCGGCACAACTTGCGGCCAATGAGGCCGTGAAAGCTATGGTCGCCGAGCAGGCAAAGGGGACAAAAGAAGGGTTGGTGAACGCCGTCGCAGTCGCCGAGAAAGCGGCCAAAGACGTGCAGATTTGCGCCGACAAGTTGGTGGCTATGGAGCAGAAACTCACCGCGAACATCCTCGCTGGGAAAGAATCTCCGAAATCGTTCGGTCAGATTCTTGTCGAAGACCCCGCGTACAAAGCCTTTGCCTCCGGGCATAGCAACAAGTGCCGGATCGTGTTGAAGAACGGTTTCCATCCACAGGCCAACACGATCACGGGGCAGGAAGGCAGTCCCGTGGCCAATGCCGACACGCTGGTCCCCGCGGACCGCAGGCCGGGAATTATCCCCGGTGCGTTTCGTGCCCTGCGCGTACGCAGCCTGATCGCAGCAGGCAACACCATCAGCAACGCGGTCGAGTTCACCCGTGAGTTGCTATTCACGAATTCCGCCGCGGAAACAGCGGAAGGGGCGACGAAACCAGAAAGCACCTTGACGTTCGAGCTATATTCAATGCCCGTCGTGACCATTGCCCACTGGCTCAAGATTTCCCGCCAGATTCTCAACGATGCTCCGGCTCTGGTGGCATACATCGAGAACCGGCTTCGGTATGGAGTTGAACTGCGCGAAGAGACTCAGATCGTTGCCGGTAACGGAGTCGGGCAGAACCTGAAGGGGATGACCGTTTCTCCTAACTACACGGCATTCACTCCGGTCTCTGGCGATACGGCAATTGATTCGTTCAACCGGGCAATCCGCGCGTTGGATGCGGCAGATTATCCGGCGAACGGGGTCATCCTGAACCCGGCGACTTGGGGCGCAATCGAACGGCTGAAGACGGAAAACCTCGATTATATCGTCGGTTCTCCGTTTGGCGTCATTGTCCCGACGATATGGGGCAAACCCGTTGCTCTGACATCAAGCATGACTGCAGACAAGTTGCTGGTCGGCGCGTTTGACATCGCGTTTATGTATTTGACGCGCGAAGAGACAGTGGTCGAGATGTCGGAGAGTGACGACACCAACTTCCAGCAGAACCTGATTACGATCAGGGCTGAGAAGAGGGGCGTCCTCGGCGGTTTGAGGCCGGCATCGGTTCTTTATGGCAACTTAACGCTGTAAAGCAGAAAGGTACGGCATGAGAATTATCGCCACGCGTCCATTTATCAGTTCCCGTTCCGGGATGGGGAACGTTCCGGCCGGGCGCATAGTGGACACCGACGATAGTTATGCCAAAATGCTCATTAAGTCCGGGCTTGCGGAGGAATACTCCGCGGGCCCGGCCTTACGGGCACCAGGGCAACCATCTTTTATTTCCCCCGTCGGAGCGAATGCCGGGAATGGGTCGTCATCGCAAGCGGCCCAAGCCTTGCAAAAACAGACTGTTGCAAGGTCAAGACGTGGCGCGAAAAAGACGAGAAGCGCCGAGTAATCGTCGTTAATACGTCTTACAAACTGGCATTATGGTCTGATGTTCTTTACGCTTGCGACGGGGAATGGTGGAATGAGTATATCGCCGATGTCCTGTCAAAATTTAAGGGAGAATTGTGGACGCAAGACCTGACCACAGCATCGAAATACGGATTGAACAGGATTGAGGGCACCCGTGCTCAGGGGTTGGGAAAGAATGTTATTCATTTTGGGTCCAACGGCGGGTATCAGGCAATAAACCTCGCGTATCTGTTCGGAGCAAAAAGAATAATCCTGCTTGGGTTTGATATGAAGAGGGGGAAAAACAAAAAGAGCCATTGGCATGGAGAACATCCTGGTGGATTGAATAAAAGTTTGCCGTTTCATGAATGGCTCAAAAACTTTTCAGGGTTGGCGGAAGATTTAAAAGCCGAGGGGATTGTGGTTGAGAATGCAACCCGTGACACGGCCCTCGAATGTTTCAAAAAAACCGAGCTTGAGGTGGCATTATGTTAAAACTGATAACTGCCCCGGTTGAAATTATAACCATAGAAGAAGCCGCCGGGTTCATGCGGGCGGAATTTTCGGAGTCGGAAGAAGCACTTATCGAATCGCTCATTACCGCGTCCCGGCTCATGTGCGAAGAATACCTTTTCCGCCGGATAGGAGTCCAGACTATAGAGCTGCGGGATAAAGGCTTCCCGGTAAACGACGCCGCCATCGTGCTTCCTGCCCCGCTTATTTCCGTTGAGTCGATAAAATATCTCGACACCAATAACGCGGAACAGACGCTTGACGATGAGGATTATATCGTGAGCGATTCCGCTCCCGGTCTTATTGTTCCGGTCAGCTCATGGCCGGATACGTCTCTTGCAGGGGATTCTCTGCGCGTCGCGTTTACCGCTGGGTATAGCGCTCCTGGAGAAAGCCCGATTTTATCCGAGGCGTTGCCGATCACGATCAGAACCGCGATGCTTATGCAGGTCGCGGATATGTATGAGAATCGAGAAGCACAGGTCGAGAAACCGTTGGTTGCCAATCAAACATTGGTTAATTTGCTCGCGCCATACAGGTTAGAACTTGGAATATGATGCAAGCCGGAAGATTGGACAAAAGAGTAAAGATATCTCATCTCGTTACCGGAAGTCCCGCAGTGGACGATTTCGGTGCGCCTAATACGAGTTGGGAAGAATTGGACACGGTCTGGGCCGCGGTAGAGCCTATCTCCGGGCGTGAATTTTGGGCACAGCAACAAGTCCAGAGCGAAATCAGCGTAAGGATTAGAATACGATACCGCAATGATGTTACGGTAGGTATGAAAGCTGAATACAACGGGAAAACATACATGATAAAAACTATCATAGACTATCAGGAAAGCCACCGGGAATTGCAGTTGATGTGTTCGGAGGGCGTAATAAATGCCTGATGGTATTGTTATCCAGATAACGGGGTTAAAAGAGCTTGAAAAAAAGATGGTGGCGCTCGGACCCAAGATCGGGCGCAAGGCATTGAAGGGCGCGTTGGTCGCCGGAGCCAGAGAAATAAAAAAGGAAGCGCAAGCATTGGCGCCGATAAAGACAGGCAGGCTCCGCAAGGCGATGTACATAAAAACGATGTCTAAACCTAATCCCTTTAAGGAAAACGTGATCTTCGGCGTCAGGCATGGGCGGAAGATGATGCAAAAAAATCTCGATGCCTATTATTGGACGTTTCTTGAGTTTGGGACAAAGTACATCAAAAAAATGTCTTTTGTCCAGACAGCATTTCAACGGGCTAAAGAAAGAGCATTACAAAAATTTAAAGAAGTTCTTACGGCCAAGATAACACAGTTTGCCAGAGAGAAGACATGATACAAGCGGATGTTTACAAAGTATTGTCCGAAAGCTCAAGCATAAGGGAAATTGTTGCGTCAAGAATTTACCCGATAGAACTTCCGCAGGGGGTAAATATTCCCGCCATCGTCTATGTGATACCCGACATAACGCCGGTTAAAAGCCTCGATGGAGAAAGCGGCCTTGATATAGGAGTCGTCGAGATCACCTGCTGGGCAAAAGATTATTCGACTGCCCATGTGTTGGCGGCTGCCGTCCGGTCGGCGTTTATCGAGGCAGGGACCGGCATCGTTACCGGCAATATGCAGGACACCAGAGACGAAGAAACCCGCGCGTATGGGGTTGTTGTCAATATGAGCGCATGGTCTATTTCCGCAGTCGGAACGTCGCCGCAAAACCTGAAGAATCCCATTGCTTCGATGTCGCAGGCGGTATTTACCGGCGATGGGACGACAACGGAATTTACGTTGCCGAAATTCAGAGCGGGGAGTTTGCTTATTTTCTTTAACGGCAGGCTGGCGAAAAAAGGATTGCAGTCGGACTTGACTGCGGCATATTGGGAAAATGCCACGCATACCGGATTTGTGTTCAGGGTTGCCCCGCAGGGCGGCGATTACGCGGATGAATTACTTGCGTATTATGCGGCGAATTAACTATGCGGTATTATTTTTTCTGCTTGCAACGACAAGCAATGCGTTCCCTGATTATCAAATAAAAAGCAATGATGTCAGGGTTGATACTTCGTCTTTTTCAGGTTTGTTATCGGGGAGCGATAACACGGTACAAAAAGCGCTTGAAAAAATAGATGGATCGGCAGCGAGCGCATATTACAGCTGGAACAGCATTACCGGTACGACAGTTTCTTTGGCAAATCGAAACGGGTATGTATTAAACAACGCCGCATTGACGACGGCAACGCTTCCGGCGACGGCGGCAGTGGGAAACAGGTATTACATCGTCGGGCGCGGGGCAGGAGGTTGGAAGGTGGCACAGAACTCAGGACAAACAATTTATATCGGCAATAAAAACACTACTCTTGGTGTTGGCGGGTACTTGGCATCGACGCATAACAGGGATGCCGTCGAAATTTTATGCGTATCCGCAAACACGGAGTTTCAGGTTATAGGGAGTTTTGGGAACATCACGGTTAACTAAGAAGAAGGAGGAAAGCGCTATGAGAAAGCTAATGTATCTGCTACTGGGCATGTTCTTGCTCGTGGGGGTCAATGCGTATCCTGCAACGCATAACTCGTCTATCAACATGGACATATCAAATAACGCGGACGGATTTGATATGGCAGGAGGTACTACTCAACGGAAACTGACTATCACGGGTGCAGCAGCGACGTTGAACGCAACGCAGGTTATCTTGGGAGCCAACACGTTCACCATGCCGTCGGAAACTGACACTATTCTGGGTAGGATATCATCCGACACTTTACAGAACAAAACTATCACCAACTCAAATAACGTCTTGGGCGGTGTAACTATGACGTTAGGCTCTGATGCGGCATACGATACTTATTACCGCGGATCGGGAGGAGTTTTGACACGGTTAGCTCCGAATACTACCGCAACCAAGAAGTTCTTACGAATGACTGGTGATGGCGAGGCCGGGGCAGCTCCGGCATGGGACACGGTAACGGCGACCGATGTGGGTTTGAGTAACGTAACTAATGACGCTCAGGTGGCACTTTCTGAGTATACGGCTGAGGGCGACATACTGGTAGGGACTGGCGCCGGGGCTGTTGCCGCAGTAACCATCGGTGATACCGGTGATGTATTAACGGTTTCTGGGGGAACGGCTACATGGGCCCCTCCCGTAGCTCAATTACTCCCGTGGACTGAGGTTACGGGCACATCAACAACAGCGGCAGGAGACAATGGGTATATCGCCAACAATGGGAGTTTGGTTACGATCACATTGCCTGCGACTTGTGCGCTGGGCAAAGTCATCAGCATTACCGGCAAAGGAGCGGGCGGTTGGAAAATAGCACAGAACGCCGACCAGTTAGTCCATTTTGGCAATGTCGTTACGACTACCGGAACGGATGGGTATCTGTCGAGTACGAATCAGTACGACACCATAGAGTTGTTGTGTACGGTTGCGGATACGACGTTTACAGTGCAGAGGTCTATTGGGAACATAACGTATAATTAACAATAATTTCAAAGAGGACAGGACATGCTTAAAAAAATCTGTCTCTTTTTAGCAATAGCGCTTTTCTCCTTCTCCTTTTCTCCTTTGTTCGGGGCGAAACAGTCGGCGGTCAATCAGGCCGCCGGAACGACCGACAGCCCTACGTTTGCGGGACTGTCTCTTGGTTCAGGGAACATTTCGTTGACCGGCTCTATTGCTTCCGATGGCTCGCGGGTAACTAAAGGTTGGTTCACGGATGTAGAAAGCACCAATGCGCCAACGGTGTCCGGCGCGGCGGTGTATTATTCCGGCGGTACGGATGTCTCTTTAGCCGATGGCGGCACAGGAGCGAGCCTCTCCGATCCTGGGGCAAATACCATTTTAGGGTGGGATGATACGGACAATGCCATCAATCTTTTGACCATTGGTACAGGATTAAGCTACGACCACGCAAGCCATACCCTGAGTTCAACCGGCGCTATGACCTACCCAGAAGCAGGTATCCCCATCAGTACCGGTTCAGCATGGGGAACGTCTCTATCGGAAACGGATGGGTACATTATCTATGGGGCAAGCAGTGCATGGACGAAAGGAACTGCCCTTCCAAACGGGATAACCGCCACCACCCAATCTCAAGCCGACAATTCGACAAAGTTAGCGACAACAGCCTATGTACACAATCTCGTTTTTTCAAAAAGTTTTGTCATCACGAATCCCTCTTCCGCGTCTGACAGTCCGCTATGGCGAGTTCCTTCAGCGATTACGATAAAAGCTATTCATGTCCTTTGCATGGACGGGACAAACATCATAGGGCAGATGTGGGAGTACGATTCAAATGGGGCAAACGGTTCTACGGTTGATTCTTCGGATATCACGGGTACAGCAGGGAGCAATGTTGATGATGATGGAACATTATCTAATCCGGGGATTGCTACAGGGAATTATCTCGGCTGGAAAACAACATCAGTAAGCGGGGTAGTCACAAAAGTAATTATTACATACGATTATACCATTGATTGATATTATGAAAAAAATCCTATTAGGCTTATTTATCAATTTTTTAATTGTTCCTTCTCTTTTCGCCGCAAATATTCCGATAGATTACATGGAGTACGCTACTGATGCGGCGGCGCAAGCGGCGTATATAAATAACGGCGGGATCGATGATTCTTACACCAAACTACTCCTTCATTGCGACGGGACTGACGGCTCTCAGACTTTTACTGATGAATCTGGTAAGACGGTAACAGCTAATGGAAATGCACAGATAGACACAGCACAAAAGGAATTTGGGACAGGTTCAGGATTGTTTGATGGGACAGGAGATTATTTATCATTAGTAGATTCTACTGACTGGGACTTTGGAACAGATTTTACCATTGATTGTTGGGTAAGTTTTACGAACCCATTGCTAGGTAACTATCAATGCTTACTTGGGCAATATGTTGATGATAACAATTTTGCTGGCGTTATGCATTTAGATAATAATGATAGCATAGGTTTTATGATTCAGACTGGTGGGGTGTGGAGACAGGTTTATCTTGAACCATATACCTTCTCCGCTGATACATGGTATCATATCGCCATAGTGTCGTCGTCAAATTCCATAAAAACATATGTAAATGGGACTCAGGTTGGTTCAGCGCGGACAGGCTACCAGACAACATTTGCATCACCATTATATATAAATGGGCGATACCAAGCGACTGCTTCGTATTTATTTAGTGGGCATTTAGATGAAATCCGTATCTCCAAAGGCATTGCCCGCTGGACTTCCAATTTCACTCCACCAACTTCTGCTTACGCCCCGTTGCAGTGTTACTCCGAATCTACCATTAAGACTCAAGGAAGTTATTCACTAAAGGTTATAGCTAATGCAACGAGTAGCTTGAATAAGACTTTAACTCGCACAGTATCCCCGACCATCAATCTCTCCGACCAGACATTAAGCAAGTTCAATATCCAGGCAACCCGGACTGGAAGCAATATCAAGATTGGGCTCCACGACAGTGGGGGGACGACGACAGAAGTCACCCCCAACATTATTTCTTCGAGTACATGGCAAACAGTTACCGTCGATTTGTCAGGAGTTTCCAATGCGAATAAAGACGCCATAGACCAGATAATCATTACAAATACGAATGCCGACTCAGATAATACGGGATATATAGATGATTTATTTTGTTCAACGGTAAACGATGTCTTTGGCATCGTGGAGTAAAATTATGAACCTTTTAGGTTTGCCTATCACCATTTATTTTGGCAAGAATGGAAAATATGTAAAGAAAGAGGAATGTCATCGTGCGCAAGCAGAAGTCAAACAATTCATAGATGCGAAAGTTGATACATTGGAAAAATCGTTAACGACGAATTTGCTGAATATCGAGCGCAATATCAACACGCGGATAGAAAGCATTGTGTTGGCAATTTCGACAAAGAAATGAGTTACGACAGTCCTCAGATCAAGACTTGCGGCGAGTGTAGCCATTACTACATGGCATTAAAGTCATGTCCGTTTGTCATTGGTAAACGGCAATATGACGACCCATGCGTGGTCTTTGACGATACCGGCAGACAACGGTTTGTCGTACGTGATGTAGATATAAGGGATGGCATTTGTGGGGAAAGGGGGGCTGACGGATGGTGATATTTATATCAATACTGCGTTTTGTTCTGATCGCAGGGGTACTCTATGGTTTCTATCGCCTTGTCATCTCCGGGAAACTCGTTGAATGGACAAAACCGAGAACAATTTTTGCGGCGTTGTTCTACGGGACTCTCTGCTATCTCTTAATCCGGCAATTTCCTATCCCGGAGATACTAAAAGAAATCACTTCTTTCCTGATGGGGTTTTATTTTGGACAAAAAATGCCTGAACAGAAAGGGGAGGGAAATAAATGAAGATTTGGCAGAAGATACTCGTCGTCTGTGGTTGTGGCGCGGCAGTCTGGGGATTGTCATACTGCGGTAGTCTGTGGTCTGCGTATTCTCTTGTTTTCGCTTCGTTCTCGGCGGGGATTACGGCCCTTTGCGGTATTCTGACAGGATTTACCGGAAACAAGTAAGGATGGTCTATCTTGTTTAATCTTGTAAAAAAAGACTGGAGGGTGGGAAAATATGTCAATAGGAAACATTTTCGGATTTTTGGATAAATTGATGGGAGTGTTGCCTATCCAGAAACGGAAAGAACGCTGGAAGAATGAAATTGATACACTCACAAAAGAGAAAGCGAGGTTGCTCAATGGGAAATGCGGGAACAAAGAGGCTGATCGTGTCGTTGCTATTAACCTGCGGCTTGATGTTCTCAATGGTTTCCTGCGGAACGCGTCAGACGCAAGTTAAGGGAATCGTTGAACAACGGATATTCTGGGGAACGAAAGACGAAGTGAAGGGCTTCTTAGATAGTGAGAAAGCAAGGGCTAACCGTTGGATCGTAGAAGCTATTGGAGAGTGAAATGAGTGAGTTTAAGTTGGGTACATTGGCGGCGATCGCTCTTCTGATTTGCATTGTTGACTGTTTCTTCTGGATGTGGGGAGGCCGGTCAGGAAAATGGAAACGCAGATTTTTAGGAGCGGGGATACAAGTAGTCGGGGTGAATATCCTTGCCTTGATAACCGGAACGTGGGTGTGGCAATTTGCCCTTGCGCTTGGGCCTGAGATTGGGTCTCGTTCTCTTGGATATGGCGGTGATACAGCAACGGAGAAGTTGATACAAAGAACAGTTTTTGCCTGTGGAAGTTTGGCCGCTGGAGCAATCCTCGCGTGGGGGACAGGCTTCGGCGGAAAAGCGATTACTCTTTTGATATGCCAGGGGATCGCTTCGATAGTGAGTATTGTCCTTGGGATGAAGAATCCCTTGCCGGCTGCGGTTGAAGAAGTCTTCGTGTGTCTATCGCTAAAGTATATCAATTACGGGTATATTTTTATATGAGCGAAAGTGTGTTTACCATTCACTTATTTGACATTACCGCAACAGGGGTCAATAAACCGCATACTGTATGAAGGATTTTGAAGAACGTCCTCAACGCACTTATCGCGTCAAGGTTGGGTGCGGAAATCTATATGTTAGCGTATTGCAGGGAAAGGACAACAAACCGTCCCATGTGGTAGTACACCGGAACAGTAAACTCAAGTGCCCGCCATCGATGGTTTGCTCCTTGGGCGGGATAAACATTATCGAGCGGGAACAGAATAGGGGAGAGATTTGCGACGCATACTATGAAGATAAATTTAAGTTGATAGGAGCGTCTAAAAAAGGAGAACTTGTCGGAACGTCCTGCTCCGACGCGGTAGCAAAAGTCCTTGAAAAAGAGAACGCACTTATTCCCGCCTGATTTGTTTTTATTTCCAGACTATCTTCGAAAAATCGTAAAAAGACAATAGAATCAAAGCTTTTTTGATGATAAAAAACCTTGACAAGAAAGCAACAAATGATATACTTATGTTGTGATAAGGAATAATATGAATATCAAAAAGTTTAGAGAAAAATATAGCTTGAGCCGGGAAGATTTAGCCAGCAAAATCGGGGTAAGCTACATGACCATCTTCAGGTGGGAAACAACGCCGCCGAAAAGACCCCATAAAATTATCCAGGAGAAGTTAAGCCAGATTGTCAAGGAATTTGAGAAAGCAAAATAAAATCCTGTCCGAAAGGGGTACTATGAAGGATGTCAAATCACAGTGGACACAAAGAAGAGCAGACGATGTTAACCGGCTTAACTGAGTTAACAGAGGAACGGAGGGTTGTCAGGTATGGGGGATTTTATCTTACCCCGCAAACATTCGATATGATGAGAGACCTAAGACAATGGAAGCTAAGAGGTTCTCAGGTACGTTTTGCCGAAGAGTTTGAGATAACCCGCCAATTTTCAAGCATGATCGTCAATCAACTCCGGCATTGCCCGGACTGGCTCATGTGGGCGATAACCCATTTTTTCAACATACCGGAAGGGGAGTGCTGGTGCCATCTGTTCAGCCGGAGCAAAACGAAAGAGATTGAGACCAACCATCCCCAGTTTAATCTCTTGAAATTCCAAGGGATTATGCCGTACCGGACATACTCACCGAGTGCTATTATGAGGCAGAGAGATTATTCCGTGGAATCAAGAAAATGAATTTTTCTCTTGACAAAAAAGAAATAATTCCCTAAAATCAGAATCAAGAAAAAGACACCGGGCGCAAAATGATAAATTCCACAAAAATTAGGCAAGAAAAAATCCCCGCCGGTCGGATGTTCCCACCTGGGGCGTTCGGTGTCGCCGGTGGGGGTATTTTTAGGGAAAACCCCGAAATCTGTGGCAATAACCCCTTGAAGCCCTGCCTGCCTTTAGCAGTTAAGCCCTGCCGAGAGATTGCCGAGGTGGGTATATCCAACTATGGGTATGCTCAAAAACGCTTGTCCTTGAGGCATTTACGAGGCTTTTTTTTAACAATTCTTGGTTTACATAATATATATGGTCATAAGTCTCAACGATTTACGTCATTTCGTGCCTACCATTTCGTAAAATTCCAGTTAACAAAATCAGGCGGCAGGGGTTTCCTGGGGGGGAATTGTGGTTCATCTCTGCCGCCTGAGTCTTTTTTCAGGGTTGCGGTGCTTGTTGGGATTTTTCTTATTTTACTCATCGCTCAAGTTTATTCTGCAGATAATCGGCTCTATGCCACGATATACTCCGAGTGTGCCGGTTGTTCTCAAGCTGAACAACTTGCCACGATCGCCGTTTATCACAACCTCATCAAAAAGTACGGTTACGAAAAAGCTCTCCTGAAATCCTGCGCCTACAAATTCAAATCCGCTCAATACCGAAAAGCCATAGACAACAGTTTTACTATCTATGAAAAACGAGTATATGCGTTGATTAAGAAATTGATTGATAGTTATGACAACTCATTGCCATACTTAGCACACGAAAACATCAAGCGGTTCGGGGTTCCGAAGTGGGCGAAGGATTATGCATATTTCAAGGACATCGGAACTTCACGATTTTATTGGAATTGAAAAAGGAGATTTACCATGCCACAGAAACTCGGCTCAATCGTGTCTTGATATGCTAAGGGATAAAGACGGATTGGCTAAAGCATTTTGTTACCTCGTCGAGCAAAAATTATTGAAAGGAAAATGACAGATAAGGAGAATGAAATGGATGTGAAGGAAGCGATTAAGGTAGGAAAAGAATTGATACAAAGCTGGAATGTAAAATTTAGAGAAGGTAAATATCCCGAAACTGTAATTGAAGAACGAGATAAAATTATTCAAGGATTGCAGACCCTCATCTCTCACGCCACCAATTCCCAATCGCCGGAGAGGGAGAAGGTAATGAGGACATTGGAACAAGTTAAATTGCCCTATTTCCCTGCTCGTCCAGAAAGACTTTGCCAAGGAGAAATAGAAGTAATCACCTCTGAAATCCTCGCATTGGTGGAGGGGAAGGAATGAAAAAATATCAGATAATCTATGCTGACCCGCCGTGGAGATATGGCGGTAGGTCTAAAATGTTTAATGACCCTAAAAGACAAAATATAGAAGAAATATACAACACACTACACGATAATGAATTAAAACTTCTACCCATAAATAAAATTACTGATGATAATTGTATCTTGTTCCTGTGGGTAACAAGCCCTCACTTGAAAGAATGTATAGAAGTGGGGGAGTCTTGGGGGTTTAAGTATGTTACTGTAGGGTTTGTTTGGCATAAAAGATGTGCAAGACTTGGTAATTATACTATGAGTGGATGTGAATTATGTATTATATTAAAGAAAGGTAGAATACCACAACACAAATTAAAAGGTAAAGGTGTAAAACAGTTTTATGAAGAAAGAGTTATTCGCCACTCACAAAAACCAGATGAGTTTCGTAAAAGAATAGAACAATTATTTCCTAAAAGTAATCGCATAGAACTATTCGCCCGCCAGAAAACAGAAGGCTGGGATGTATGGGGGAACGAAGTGGAAAGCGATATTGATTTATCAATCACCAACTCGGTGAATAAATAGGGGAGGAGAAAGATGAGACTGTCATTAGAAGAACTGAAAGAAATAGTTAAATTGACACAAGTGGGGTGCAAACCACCCCAAATCGTTTCCTCTTCCATCAATATTCCAAGTATCACTATAAGAGTTAGAACCGACAAAGATGGAAATTTAGAGGTTCCATTCTCAATAGAGGAACTGAGAATCGTTTCAGTCGGGATTTATTCAACAGAAACTGGTATTAAGGTCTGGGTGGTAAAAGAATGACGCGCAGGGAAGTGTTTGAACGATTCGAGCACTTTATTTTGAACAAAAATAGAGTAGAAAACTTTTTTGAAAATGAACCACTTACCATTGACCAAGCCCTCTCCGCCCTTCAAAGAATTGAGGAAGAGGAGAGGTTGACGGAGGATGAACTTGAAACTTTTTTGTCAGATTTCTCTTATATAGGTAGTTATGTTAAAGAACCATTGCTACTTTCGAGGCTTATTAACAAAAAGGGGATTCAGCAACTTGCCCAAGCCATCCTCTCAGCGCAGAGGAGAAAGAAATTAAGCGTATAAGATGAGTACCCCTAATGCTCCAAGAAGCACACCAACATTTCGTTGTTGTCATTGGTGTGGGGGTTTCCATTCCGCCAAATGCCCATTGATAAAAAGTATTGAATACTATCCTGATGGTACTATAAAAAAGATTGAGTTTTGTGAATGGGGATTGATTAAAGAGGATAAGTTATGATTGATAACCAACACCTCAGCGCAGAGGAGAAAGAGAGGAAAGGAATGAAAGTTAAGGATTTAGTAAGTTTACAAGGATGTTATTCTGCCCATGATGTTGGAGAACTTGAAGTAAGAAATGTTATAAAAGTTGTTGAGATTGATGAAAATGGAAATAGTAGGGAAAATTGCAATTTGGTTTGTTATCACCCACTCCAAATAAAACGATTGCTTAATGGAGAAAATGTAGTGCCAAGATGTTGTGGAATCTTAGATTGACTTATCATATTAGCGCAGAGAAGAAAAAGAGGTGAAAAATGATAGAAGTGAAATGTTATAAATGTAAGGTAAGCCTTGAACGACCAGGCGGGCTGATTATTAGCCCGCCAAAGACAAGAGTAGTTAAGGGAGAATACCGTGAAATTATATATAAAATGCATTTATGCAGAGAATGTTATTCTAAACTGATTGAGGTTTTAGATGATTGACAACCAATACCCCAACCCGCCTAAGAGAGAACCGAGATGTGAACAGTGCAGGTGTTTGATAGAGGAAGGGGAACGGTTTTGCAAGGAGTGTTATGAAGCCAAACAAAGACCTTCTTAAACTTCGACGATTATTAAATTCTTACTATTGGAACAGGTGGAAAGAGTGTAATTTTGTATGCAGGAAAAGGATGGTGAAATATGGATAAATTGGTAGAAGCAATGGCCAAGTCCTCGATGTCTATCTATAGGAAGGCTTACGATGAAGGGTACAAAAAGGGTTTCTCTGATGGAAAAATTCAGGGGTTGAAACAGGCTGAAGAAATCATAGAACGCAGCGAACAAAAAGGGTAACAAATGAGCTTCAACAAAAAACTCTGCAAAATTGAGATCGAGAGAGGAAAGTGGAAACCGTACTTCTGCAAATGTTGCCGAGCAGGATGGAAAGAGGACTGCGAGAATAAAAGGTTGATACAAAAGAAGGAGGTCTTTAAAAATGATAAAGGAGATTAGAGAGGTTGACCGAGAAAAAAAGATTTTGCAGGTAACTACCGTTGATGAGCGTTGGTACATCAAACCAACTATAGACCTAAAGACTGGGTTGCCTTCGTATCAATACGTTCCAAGCGTTACGTGGATTTGCGAACATTATCCGAAGGGCATTGGTTTTTACAAGTGGTTGGCGAATAAAGGTTGGGATGAGGCCGAAGCTTTAAAAGAAGCAGCCGCGGATAAAGGAAGCAAGGTTCATCAAGCGATCAAAGCACTTCTTGAAGGCCAGACCATAAAAATAAACAGTAAATTCGTTGATTCAGAAATTGACACCGAAGAACAGAAGAAAGAAGAAGCCCTCACTTTGGAAGAATATGAATGCATAATATCCTTTAGTACTTGGTTTAAGGAGAATAGACCAAAAGTTCTACGCCATGAATTCGTGGTTTTTGAGGATACCTTGAGTTATGCTGGAACGATTGACCTCGAGGCTGAAATTGAGGGGATACCCTATATCATTGATTATAAAACCTCACAATCAATCTGGCCCTCACATAAGTTGCAGGTATCAGCCTATAAACACGCCTTGGGCGAGCAATACAAACTTGCCATTCTTCAACTCGGATACCGCCGGAACAAGAAAAAACATCTTTTTACCGAGATTGAAGATAAATTCCCCGAGTTCTTGGCAGCACGGGTTATTTGGGCAAATGAGACGGAAGGGATTGAACCAAAACAGAGGGATTATCCACTTGAAATCAAGTTAACCTGATGGATGAATCTTTCTTTGATACGGATAAAGAATGCCAGTATTGCATACATTTATTCGGGAAACGACCAAAAGGATTGTGCGAATTATGTTTAAAAAACAGAAAGGAGAGAGAAATGGGAGAATTGAAAGACCTCGCAAAGAAGCAGTCAAAGTTTCTTGTTCTTGACATCGGGGAAAGCACGGACGCGTTGTTTGTTGACTATCGGATAGTTCCGTCATCCTACGACCCAACCAAAGACACCGTGCAGTACAAGCTCAATATCGGCGGAGTGGACAAGTTCTGGACTACTGGCGCAGGGCCGATTATGCGGATGTTTGATGCCATACCCAAAGGAAGTACCGTTCGGATCACCAGAGAGTCATTACTTGACGGCAAGGGCAACATCGTCCAGGGGAAGTCGAATTACAAAGTCGAGAAGGTATGACGGACATCGTTTCGACACTCAATGACTTTGATTCCTTGCTCCGCTTCATGGACGATACCCAAAAGCAACTCACGGAGGCGATACATTCCCGGGCAACCGTTGAGAAAAGCACCTACGAACTCAAGTTAGAAATCATCATTTTACAAGGCAAAATCAAAGAGTTGCAAGCGAAGAAAATCCCGCTTGACGAGGCATTAAGCAAGAGTAAAGAGACCTGTGCTGTTTTGGGGTTGATGTACCGTAGGGCAAAAGAGAAGTATTGGACAATAAAGAACGGATAAATGGCTGGCGTGGGGTGGTACCCTGATATACCGCATAAGAGCTTTAATAGGTCGGATTTTATTGCAGACCAACTGCCGCCAGCCTGTTGTTTTAAGATGAATAAAATATATTGCGGAGACGCATTGGAAGTATTAAAAACATTTGTTCAGGAAAGTATTGATTGTGTCGTTACTTCTCCACCTTATTGGTTATTGAGGGATTACGGTGTCGAAGGCCAACTCGGGATGGAGAAAACCTTTGAAGAATATATTGCCAATCTCTGCTTCATCTTCGATGAGGTGAAGCGCGTGCTCAAACCTACCGGAAGTTGCTGGGTGAATTTGGGGGATAGTTATAGTAATTCCGGCAAAGGCGGAGATTCCGACAGAATGTATGCGCGACGGCATACTCAGCTTGGGAAGCTCTGCGATATCCGCAGGCACGGAAAACCAACCAGGGTTAAAGGACTGCCGCCGAAATCATTATGCAATATCCCTGCCAGATTTTCTATTGAAATGCAAAACCGTGGTTGGATACTTCGTAACGTCATTATTTGGCATAAACCAAATTGTATGCCCTCGTCAGTCAAAGACCGGTTCACCGTTGATTTTGAGTACCTATTTTTCTTCGTAAAAAATAAAAAGTATTGGTTCGAGACCCAGTACGAGCCGGTCAAACAATGCAGCATCGAGCGGTTAGAGAGAGCGGTCAGTAATAAGCATAAATGGATTGATGGCCCGGACGGGCAAACCCGGCACACTATGAATAGCCCAAGGCCAAATAGAAATACAAAAATTCCACTCGAAATAGCTGAAAAAATTGGAAGCCCAAGGGCAAGATACCACCGATATAAAGGTGGTGGAAATGTAGGACGGGAAAATAATTGTGCGATATCTACTTATCAATTTGAAAATAGCGATTATTTAGTGAGTCCGTGGAATACCCAAAAAGGACGCAATAAACGTTCTGTCTGGTCTATACCTACTCAACCATATAAAGACGCACATTTTGCAACTTTTCCTGAATCTTTAGTTGAGACTCCAATAAGATCTGGTTGCCCGAAAGCTGGTGTTGTATTAGACCCTTTTTGTGGCTCTGGTACTACCCTCGCAGTAGCAAAAAGACTTTGCAGAAGTTATGTCGGCATAGAACTCAACCCAGCGTATATAAAAATGGCAGAGAGAAGAATCTCCAAAGAAGATTCCATTTTCAACCCATGAAAGACCGTAACCTCAAAGAAGAACTCAAGCAGTTTATGAAAGAGAAGGATATATTTTCGAGTGCAGATGTTATCGCATGGGGACTTGACCATCATCATATCCGCGCCAATAGGGATAGACAACAAATAAGAGCGGCTGGTTTAATCCGGGATCTTACCCCCAGCGAAAAGACTATCTTGGGGCTACCTTTAGATGCTAAACAAGGATGGTTCAAATGGGTAGATGGGTTTAAGCCGGTACAAGTAGGCAAGAACGCCGAGTTTTCGTTTTTGACGAAATGAACCATAAATTACTAACCATCATTGGAACTTGGATATTCTGCGATGCTTGGTTTTCTATTTGTTGTTATTGGGGCAGAGAAAGGTTTTTGCAAAATCATATTCGGTATATCAGGCTCATTCTCGGATTATTGCTTATGATATGGGCGTAAAGATTGAGTTGATTTTAGGGGATTGCTTGCAGGAGATGAAGAAAATACCAGATAAGTCAATAGACCTTGTTCTGACTGATCCGCCTTACGGCACCACAGCTTGCAAGTGGGACAGTGTGATCCCGTTTGCTCCGATGTGGGCCGGGATCAAGCACGTGGCGAAGAAGAACGCGGCCTCTGTTTTATTTGGGTCTGAACCGTTTTCTTCTATGCTTAGAATGAGCAACCTAAAAGAGTTTAGGTATGACTGGGTTTGGGACAAGGTGCGACCCTCGGGATTTCAAATCGCCAAGTACGTTCCGATGAGGCGGCACGAAATTATTTCAGTTTTCCAGTGCGGCAGTAGTTGGAACCCGCAAAAAGTAAAAAGGGGGAAGCCAATACGCAGTCGTGTTTACGGCGCAAGCGATAGCTCTCCGTTGCGCTACAGTGACGGAGTAACGAGGACGTATGAGTACAAGAACCCGCAGAGCATACTTGTTTTCTCAAAGCAATCAGACGGCAAATATGTCCACCCTACCCAAAAGCCCGTCGCCCTCATGGAATACCTAATAAAGACCTACACAAACCCCGGCGACACGGTGCTAGACTTCACGATGGGCAGCGGCACGACCGGAGTAGCATGCAAAAACACGGGCCGCAGCTTCATCGGCATTGAGATAGTACCAAAATATTTTGAAACTGCCAAACGCCGCATCGAAAACGCTCAGACCCAGATGTTCTACCGCGAAGAGTTGAGGGTGAGATAAAAGAAAGGAAGTGAGAGGTGGCACGGATACGCTCGTTAAAACCAGATTTTTTTGAAGATGAGGACTTGGCTCAATTACCGTTCGAACACCGCCTTGTATTCGCCGGTTTATGGTGTTTAGCCGATAAAGCAGGCCGGCTGTTTGACAAACCCGTTCAGATCAAAGCAAAGCTTTTTTCCTCTGACCTTTCTGAAATCAACAAAAAAGTAAACATCGAAAAAATCCTGTCAGAGTTAAACAAGAAACCTTTTATAAAACGATATTCCGTTGATGACAAAAAATACATTGAAATCATTAACTTTTTAAAGCACCAGCATCCACATTTCACCGAAAAAGAAAGCGAAATTCCACCGGATAACGGTGAAATAACGGTTAAAACACCGTTATCTAACGGTTACGAAACGCCTGTCTTAGGGAAAGGAAGGGAAGGGAAGGGAGTATCCTCTACACATATCCCACACAAAGAAATCATTGACGACCTGAACAGCCACTTAAAAACAGTTTATAAGAGTACCTCTCAAAAGACCCAAGACTTGATTCGTGCAAGGTTTAATGAAGGGTTTACTTTAGAAAACTTCAAAACAGTACACCGGAAAAAAGTCGCCGAGTGGAAAAACGACCCCAATATGAGTAAATACCTCCGGCCAGAAACACTTTATAGCAACAAATTCGAGAGCTATCTAAATCAGCCTGAGCCGTGCCAAAAATGTAAAGGGACAGGTGAATATATATCAAGTAGAGGATATAAAGTTGTTTGTGATTGCGTGAAGGAGAAGAAATGATTTACATCGGCGTTGACAATGGTGTTACCGGATTGATCGGGATTATTGATACAGAAACGAACGAGGTCAGGCTTTTGAAGATACCTGTCAAGAGCGAGTTGTCCTATACCAAGAAAAAGCAAAACATAACTCGCATAGATTTTGACAAATTGAGCCTTCTGTTAACGCCCTATAAAGACAAGCCGGTTAAGGTTGCGATCGAGCGCCCGATGGTAAACCCCAAACGATTTAAGGCGACAGCTTCAGCTCTCCGCGCTCTTGAGGCGTTGTTGATTATCGTTGAGCAAATGAAATTCTCTTACTGCTACTGCGACTCGAAAGAATGGCAGAGAAAATTACTCCCGAAAGGGTTAAAGAAAGAAGATTTGAAAGCAGATTCCTTGTGCATCGCAAAGAGATTATATCCACAAGTGGACTATGGGAGGTTTAAAGACGCTGATGGACTGTTGATTGCGGAGTGGTTGAGAGCGGTGTACGCGGTGAATGTATGACCAAGAAAGAAAGTGATTTCCTCATCCGCGAAATCAGGAACGGCAAGAAATGTTTACCGTGGGAGTTTGAGTTTATTGCCCGGGTTGAGCTGGACGGGTGTGTGACCAAAGAAGACGACCAGACGCTTTTCGATATTTACGCGCGGAAAACGGATGTCAAGAATAATTATGGTTTGTGTAGAAAGCAGAGGTTTTAAAAAGGAGGGTTGGGGGGAGGAAGAGATGACAATGTTTAAAATTTTGATTGGTTTATATCTTATTTGGGACGGAGCGATGTCTCTTTGGTCTCCGGCGAACACACATTGGGGTTTCAAGAAAAATTTCGGATTAGGTTTCCAGATGGATTTATTCCGTTGGTTTAGAATAGCCTGTGGGGTTGCCTTGACGATACTTTGAGCGCAAAAGGAGGTGATTATTAGCAGAAACGTAAAACAGAAATTGTGCCCATACTGCCAGATTAGGCCGATATATATAAAAACCTGTGGACACCCGCGATGTCAACATGAGCGAGCAGTAGAATACAACCGAGAATATTTTGATAAATACTTGCGAAAAACAGATAGACGTAATCTTCGGTGAATCCTGTGGGAATAGTTCTTGCTTTTTCCCCGCTGGTGGGGTGATAATAGAGACGTACAACTTGGGGGCCGATTCCGTGCACGGCGGGATCGGCCTCTCTTTTTTAAGGGGAGCAGCATTTATTAACCATCTCAAAAAAGGAGGGATGTATGAGTGATAGCGCGATCAAGGCACAGGGGACATTGTTACAGCTCGGCTCCGGTTCTCCGCTTTCGTACAATACCATCGCGGAGATCAATTCGTTTAGCGGCCCAGGGGGGACAGTATCGGTCATTGACGTAACTGACCTTTCCAGCACGGCGAAAGAAAAAATCGCAGGTCTTAACGACAACGGGCAACTTTCCTTCGAGTGCAACCTCATTCCGAGCAACACGCAACATGCGGCACTCCGCACGGCAAAAGAAAACGGGACAACAATCAGCGTAAAAATCGTATTCACCGACGCCGAAGAGACGGAGTGGACATTTGATGCAATCGTTACCGGCTTCGCAATCTCAGGGGCGATTGACGGGGTGGTAAAGGCGTCAGTCCAACTGGAAATTTCAGGAGAAATTTCTGAGAGTTAACCAAAACCGGATAAGAATATGCTGAAGCGTGAAGAAATCCTTGCGAAAACTTCTTTGAAGACCGAAATCGTGACAATTGAGGAATGGGGTGGTGAGATACTGGTCTCAGAAATGAGCGGAACTTCCCGGGATGCGTGGGAGCAATCAATCCGGGAAAAAGACGCTTCCGGTAAGATCATCTCTCCACGGGCGAAGCTGGTCAAATTCTGCGTCGTTGACGAAAAAGGGAACCGGCTTTTCAGGGATGATGATGTCGAGGCTATCGGGAAATTGTCCTCGGCATCATTAGAGAAGATTTGTCTGGTTGCTATGCGCCTGAACGGTCTGGGAGTTGACGAACTCAGCAAGGAAAAAAAAAGTTAATTTCCAACCCTGAACGAAGGGTTTATTTTTTCCTTGCCGAAAAATTGGGGACAACCGTCAAAGAACTGTTGGCCCGAACGACGAGTAAGGAGATCACCGAATGGCTGGCTTATTTCAGCCTGAAAATGGAAGGCGAGCTGGTGGACACAAAGAAAGCATTGTCGAAGATGTTCGGGTCGAGAATAAAAAAGAAGAGACGATAAAATGGCATTGTTAGGGACATTGGGCAGCCTTAACGTCCTGCTAAGCGCAGATACCGCGCAGTTCTCGTCCGCGATGGATAAGGCCGCTTTTGTAGCGGAGCGCGATCTGCAAAGAATATCCGCCAAAGCAAAACTCAATTCCACGATGATCATCGCGGCGTTTGTCGCCGCAGGAACGGCCATTGCCGTCAGCGTCAAAAAGACCATTGACCACGCCGACCAAATAGGTGAAATGGCACAATCCCTGGGAATGACCGCCGAACAATTATCCAGCCTTGAATACGCGGCGAAATTATCGGGGGTTGAAATAGAGGGACTGAGTACATCCTTCCAGAAATTCAACAATGCCATTTTTAACGGGGCAAAAGGAGTCAAAGAAAATGTTGCGGCATTTAACTCCCTCGGCATCACCGTTACCGACAATAACGGGAGATTAAAAAGTAATTATGACCTGTTCCTTGAGACCGCAGACGCTTTGTCGAAGATGCACGACGGAGTGCAGAAATCGGCAACCGCGCAACTTCTTTTCGGCAAAAGCGGCGCCCAGATGATCCCGATACTTAATTCCGGGAAAGACGGGATAAAAAAACTTGCCGAAGAGGCCGCAGGGTTCGGAGTGGTTTTAAGCAGCGACCTTGCCGCCGCCGCAGATAAGTTTAATGACAACATGAAGCGCATGGCGAGCGTCTCCCAGGGATTGATAACAAGCTTTACTTCCGGGTTCATCCCGACGATGGCAAATCTTACGGACAATATAAAAAGTTCCACAACGGCGCTTGAGGGTTTCAGAGAAGCCGGAAAATGGACGGCGATGGTAATGGTCGGGGTGGTTGATGTTTTGTTAACGGAAGCTTCGGCATTAAATACATTGATTAAGACGGTGATGGCATATAAAGAAATCAAAAGTGATGTTTTTGCGGGAAAGTTTAAGGAGGCTGGAGAAGCCGCGAAGAATTACATAAAAGATATGGGAAAAATCTGGGGAGATTATGGGGCGAATATAAAAAAGACTTTGGATGCCATTTCAGACACGGTTACTGCGGGAACAGTTTCGATGGGAAATGGAGCTGATTCAACGGCAGAAAAACTTGCAAAATTGGCTGAAGGGAAAACTTTAACGGATTCGCTTCGTACGGCGCAGGAAAAATACAACGACGAGATGGCGAAATACAACGATTTGTTGGCTGCTGGTGCTATCAATCAGGAAACGTTTGATCGTGCCGCGAAGAAAGCGAAGGACACTCTTGATAAAAGCGCCGAATCAACAAACAAGATGAAGAACGCGGCGAAAGATTTGGGGTTTACTTTTCGATCGGCATTCGAGGATGCGATTATCGAGGGCAAAAAACTCAGCGAAGTCTTGTCTTCTTTGCTGAAAGATATCGAGCGGATTATCATACGAAAGGCAATCACAGAGCCATTGGGAGGTGCGATATCTGATTTTTTTAGTCCAGCCAAAACAACGTCTGCTCACGGAAACGTCTTTTCCGGGAATCGGCTTGTTCCCTTTTTAGAGGGTGGCTTGATTACCCACCCGACATTGTTCCCGATGGCAGACGGCGGGATGGGTCTTGCCGGGGAAGCCGGTACGGAAGCCATCATGCCATTATTCCGCACCGGAAGCGGAGATTTGGGGGTCAAATCAACCGGTAATGGGGGCGTTGAGATAAACGTCTATGCGCCGGAAGGGTCGAACGTAAAAACAGACAGGCAGAAGATCGGCGACAGGGAGCAGATAAACATTATCATTGATGAGGCGGTCGCAGGGTCGGTCAGTAGTCCATCGAGTAAAACCTATCGGGCGCTTAAAAATTCTTTCGGGTTAAAGCAATCGTTGACGGTGAGGTGAGTTCGTGATTATTGTTTCCGGTTTAACAAAGCATCTAATCGGGAGAAGAAGTCTCTGTAGAAACCTTTTTTTGCTAAAGAATGAAATTCTAAAATTTTAATGAGCGTCTTATTGTTATCTATTTTTTTAATTTTAATCCCTGCATTTGTTAATGGAGCTTCTTCTGGTTGTATGAATATATATCCCTCATCAAAATTGCTTTCCCGTATTATCCAAAACATTCGGGGGATTGAATCTTCGCAGGCATAAAATACTTTGTTGTATGAATAATTATAAATTCTTTCTATCCCGGCTTGCTCTACTTGGTTCATTCTTTGTTGCACGGTAGCGCATCCGGTCAACAGTAGGATAGAAGAGAGAAGATGGAGGCTACCATAGTTAAATTGCTTGAGCGGTATACATTTCTTACCATCAAGATAGTTGATTTTGTTAAAGAAGAAATTAGCAAGAAATATAGAGTAGAAGTCTTTAAGCTAATTGAAGCGAGACCGGACCTCTATAAATTCGTTACAAAGACTATTGAAGTAGTCTTTGTAATTGATACTGATATCGAAAACCAACAATGGTTTGTCTCCCTCTTGAATGGATTAGAAAAGAAAATATTGCTTGAAGATCGGTATGTTGTCGAATTGCGATTTATAAATACGAGTGGGAAAACGATAGATAAAAATTTATTAGAGAGCAACTTCCCTTTTGT
>Ga0172371_10001266_pt1 | contig 40019 bp, 29 predicted proteins | sample Lak12m_FD_114543 | JGI IMG/M metagenome (GOLD analysis project Ga0172371, IMG submission 114543) | Freshwater microbial communities from Kabuno Bay, South-Kivu, Congo - kab_022012_12m | ecosystem: Environmental > Aquatic > Freshwater > Lake | place: Democratic Republic of the Congo: South-Kivu... | reverse complement strand
GCCTTAAAGACGAGAAGGGGGCCGAGGAGGACGGCCAGGGAAGCGATGAAAACGAATCGGCGTCCGGGTCGATCGTTTTTCTCCAGGAGGCATCCGAAACCCCAGGCGGCCAGGGCCTCGGCCGCAAGAAGGACCGGAAGCAGCGGATTGGCCCAGCCGTAAAAGACCAGACTGGCGGCCAGCAGAACGCCGGGCCGCATTTTTTTCGGCGCCGCGAAATAGAGAGCCGCTGAGGCGAGGAAGAAGAGCCCGAACGTCTGGCTGAGGAACGTCACGGCTTTTCTCCCGCTTTCTTTTTGTTTCCGGGCGCCAGCCCGGAAAGAATGGGCCGGGCCGCGTCGATGAGCTTGAGGGTGAATCGCTTGCGGCCCTCGAAGGACAGGTGGCAGTTGGATTGGCGCGTGTCGCCTTCGCGGAAGAGGGCCGGATCATTGAGATTGAACCGGTCGGCGCGATTGAAATCGAGAACATGGGCGTTGGCTCGGGCTCGGGCCAGCTCCCGCATGTCGGCTTTATATTTGTCCTGCTCGAAATTCGTCTCGTTCGTGCCGGCGTAATCGGGGATGATCACGAGGAAGACCGGAACCCCGTCTTTTTCCAGGAGGTCCAGGAGCTTGCCGAAATATTCGCCTTCGATCCCGGGATAGGAGGCATAAATCCGGGGATGAATGGATTTAATGCGCTTCCGTTTTTTCGGAGGTTTGCGGGCCGCGGGGGCGGCTTTAGACTCTCCGGCGGCGAGGTCCCCGGCTTCCGCCTCCCGCTCCAATCCGATCCGGTCGCCGAGGTAGTCGTCGATTTCCGGCTTTTTCCGGAAGAGCTGGGAAATCCGGCTTAAAAACGGCGAAGCCTCGTTGGTCGAGCCGGCCGGGTTCAAAACGTCCAGCTTGATGGTTTTGTCCAGGCGGGCCAGATCGATGGACGACGTTCTTTTTTCAAAGAGGAAATAATCCGTTCCATAGAAAACGGCCGCGGGCGGGGCATGTTTCTCCCGGTATCGGAGATACGAATAATAGAAATACCGGGGAAATCTCCCCGCGTTGGCTTCCTTGACGACCCTTTTTCCGAGCTGGATGGAGAGCTGGTTTTCCCCGAAGGCCCGGCCGCCGCGGGAGGAACCGTAGACCAGGATATCGCCGTCGCCCTGGCCGAAGATCATCGTCTTCGGATCGCGTCCTTGACGGTCCTCCAGGGAGGCATAAAAGCGCGAGGCCGAGACCTTCAAGCCGATCATCAACAGGCGGTCGAAGACGAGGAAGGAGACGGCGAAAAGAAAAATCAGCCCGACGGCCGATAGGCCGCGTTTCCGGCCCGCCTGCGCCGCCTTTGTCATGATGGGGGAGTATATCGGTCGACGGAGAGGCCGTCAATCCCGCTCCGCGTGAGACGATTACAACGGTGAGAACATCACGTAGAGCTGCAAGTTTCCCGTGCTGTCGTCCAGGTAGGCCACGTAGATTTTGGTTTTGCTGTAGGCCGCCGAGGGGAAGATGGAACCGCCGGAGTTGTTCGTCAGCCGGGTGAGATTCCACCCCGCTCCGGAATTGACGGAGGTTCTCAAATATGCTTCGGTGTCCGTATCGGCTAGATAAAAATACGCGACGCCGACGTTCGCGTTTTTGGCCGCGATATCGGGGCCGCCGGGCGTTTCCGCATCCGTCGTGAGCCTCGTGGCGGTCGGCCAGGTCACCCCGGAATTCGACGATCGCCGGAAATAAATTCCTTGGTAATATGTTTCTTCATCCCAAACCACGTAAACGAGGGATCCTTGGGCTTCGACGCCGGGATCTCGGGACTCCACGGTGGGGGTGTCGGAAAGATTCACTTCCGCCTGCCAGGTCTTGCCGGCGTCGGCCGATCTCCGGAAAAAGATGTCGCCCAGGGAAGGATTCCGCTGCCAGACGACATAAACGTTCGCGCCGCTTGCGGCCACGTCGGGATAAGAATTTTCGGCTGTTCTTTCGGTCAGGGCTACCGGTGTTCCCCAGGTCTTTCCGCGGTTGGCGGATTTCATGATGAAGACGAGGTTCACTCCGGGAATTTCCGTGTCGGCCTGGTCCCAGACTACATAAATGTTCAATCCGCTGACGGCGATCCGGATGTTTTTTGGATACAATTCGGGAGCGGCGATCTTTACGGCCGGTTTCCACTTGCCGCCGCCGTTGGCCGATTTCCGGAAATAGAGGGCGCTGTTTTGCTCCCAGACGACATAAACGTTTGAGCCGTTGACCGCGACGTCGGGGGAAAAGGCGTATTCCCCCGCGGCCGAAAGCCGCTTGGGCGTCTTCCAGGATTTACCGCTGTCCCCTGATTTCCGAAAATAGAGCTCGGTCGGTCCGGCGGCGTCGTCGGTCCAGACGACGTAAACGTTCGCGTTATTGACCGCGATTCTCTTGGCGGCGATGTTTCCCGTCGTGTTCGTCAGCTGTTTGGTCGTCCAATCGGCTCCGAAGGCGGCCGCGGCTGCCAGCAGAAGGGAGAGTCCGAGCACGCTTTTTTTCCATGCATCCATATTGCCCCTCCTGATTTGCCCAAGTATGGAATAGGACGGGCGGCCTGTCAATATGCCCGCGGCAGCCGCTCGGTCAATGTCGTTTATTTTTCTATCCCGCGGCGGGCGGGGACGCCGGCGGCGAAATAGTGCTTGATCTCGCGCATTTCGGTCACGAGCCCCGCCCGGCGGATGAGCGCGGCCGGGGCCCGGCGACCGGTCAGGACAAGCTCGACCGAGGCCGGTTTTTCGCCGCACAGAGCCAGAACGTCGGCGAGCTTGAGCAGGCCGAAATAAACGGCGACGTTGACCTCGTCGAGGACGACAAGGTCGTATTTTCCCGAGAGCATCGCCTTCCGGCAGAGGGACAGGCCGCGTTCGGCCCGCTGAACGTCCTCGGGATCGGGGCGGCCTTTCATCCGGAGCAGGCCCGGACGTCCGAAAAGGGCGAAGGTGATCAAGCCGCCCAGCTTCTTAGCCGCGGTCCGTTCGCCCGATGGCCGGGCTTTCAGGAACTGGCCGAAATACGTCCGGTATCCGCGGCCGGCGGCCCGCAACGCCAACCCGAGGGCGGCCGTCGTCTTGCCTTTTCCGTCGCCGGTGTAGATTTGAATCTGCCCGATGAGGCGGGCGGGCCTTTTTTGCTTTGTCATGGTCGGATCTCTCCTGGATTTTATCATGAATGCCCGGCTTGCTTAATTCCGATTCAAGGCTTATATTGAGACAGCAAGCTTTTCCGCTTGTCTCCAAACCAATAATGTATTGAAAGGGAGCACTCTCAGTCTATCCGCTGGCCGCCGATTTCAGCCAGGGTAAAATCTCGGTCATGGTGCCTCTGGGAACGGCCCTGATCGGATTCCGCAAGGGCGATTTCAATTCCTGAATCCTTCCCGCCGGTTTTCAAAGCGCCTTGGCCAGGGCGCCCCACTTCTTGTCCAGCTTGAATCCGCGGCGGAGGAAGAATCCCGGCAGATAGAAATGGGTCAGGACGGTGGTGTAGCCTTGTCCGGCCATCCGTCCGCAGAAGTCGTCGACCATCGCCCCGCCCAGGCCGCTTGATTTGAGCCGGGACGTGACCACGACGGCGTCGATGAACACGACGGACCGGGACATGATCCGGTAGCACAACCCCCCGACGACGCGGTCCTGGCGGTCCTGGAGGATGAAATGGCGGTCCTGCTGGGAAATGACTTTGGGGAAGTTTTCCTTGTAAAAGAGCCGGTAAAGACGGCCGATGTCGGCCGGGTCGGACGTTTCGCTGAACGTATACGTTTCGCCGCGGCGGTCGGCGAGGAAGCTCCGGACCACGATCCGCTCTGCGCCTTCCTCGCCTTCAACGATGACGTCCAGGCGCCGGTCCGGCTCAAGGTGGGGAAAGATCATCCGGCTGAACACGGCCCGGTCCCGTTCGTCGCGAAGGGCGGCCTGGAGGTCGGAGATCTCGACGTGGCGGACGGCCGGCGCTTCGGGATTTTCCGACATCAGGCCCAGAAGCCGGTCGAACTGGGCGTCCTCCTTCTCGCTCCTTCCGGCGAAATACGTGTGACGGTAGAGATAATAGCGGACGATCTCCGGATACCGGCCCAGATCGTATTTCCGGTGAAGGTCGAGGATTTTCCGTTCCCGGTCGCGGGAATCGGCCGTCGGATTGGCCGCCTCCCATTCCTGAAAGGCCCGGACGGCGTTAAGCCCGGCCAGCGGGATCTGGTAGCTGCGGGCGAAACGCGCCCGGTAATCGATGAGCAGGCGGGCCAGCTCCTCGCCTTCGGACGAATCGAGCGCCTTGGAGGCGAGATCCGTCTCGAGCCGGGCGAAAAACGCGGCCGCTTCATTCCGGCCCAGGGCGTTGTAGCAGGCGTCGAAGATCCATTCCAATTCCAACTGTTCCCCGACCCAGGGATAATCGGCCGCGGTCCGGCGATAGAAACGATCGATGATCGGCCGGATCAGAGACAACGCGTTCCGGTACGGATCGCGGCGTTCGAGGGAAGCGATGACCGTCTCGTCCCGGTACTCGATGTCCGGGACGATGACGTTGACGGGCGAGACGGGGCCGGGGACGATCCGCCGGCCGCTCATCTTCCAGGCCCGGAAAAAAACGGAAATGGCTTCGATATACAGCTTCCGCCAGACCGCCGTTTCAGGAGGCGGAGCGCCGGCGGCCCGCCGGCCGGAGAATTCCCGGATCTTCTCCCAGAGCGTCAAATCGCCGATGAACCGGCGCGAAAAGGCCCCTTCGCCCAGCCGGATCGCGCCGAGGGGCGCTACGGCCCCGTCTTCCTCCGGATGGTCGGACAGGAACGCGGACCAGAGGACCGTCTCCCATTCGCGTTCCGTCCACGGCCGGCCCTTCAGGAAGAGCTTCAAATCGTAATGGCGGCCGGAGGAGGCGTTGACGCTGATCCGGTAATCCGGGAACGAGGACACGGAATGGGCCCGGGAAATCCAGACCCCGCCCGCCGGGATGTCCTTCGGAGCGAAATCTTCCTGGCCGTAGGCAAACCGGACGGATTCGCTGAGGAAGGTCGTTCCGAGAAGGCATTTTTTCAAACGACGGATTTCGCCGGGAGTGAGGCCTTCCTCGAAAACCAGGCGGTCCTCGCTTTTCAGGACGCGGAAGGAGGCTTTTCCGCCGTTGGATTCGACCTCCTGCGATAGCCGGATGAGAAGCTTGCGGGCCGAAGCGGCCAGCTGAGGATCGGCGTCATGGAGGGTCCAGGCGGCGAGCTCGGCCCGCACGGAGCCGTAAAATTCCGGATGGACCCGGGCCAGGTTCGCGAACAACCGCAGGATCCGCTCGAATTGCAGGCGGGTGACCGCGTTGGCCGGCCAGCCGAGCGTTTCCCGGTAAGCGATCATCCGCCGGCGGAGGGAATCCAGCCGGCTTTTCCCCAGGCGGGCGGAAACGATTTCCTCGATGCTCTGGGCATTGAGGAACGGTTTTCCGGACTGGACGAAGGCGGGCAAGAGGCGGCTGTAATCGACGCTCGGGTTGTCGAGGATGAGGAGCCGGTAGGCCCAGCAGCGGACGTTTTCGCTCGGGTGGCCGGAGAGCGCCCGCAGGCGGCTGCGGATGAGACTGGTTGTCCGCAGATCCGGCTCCTGGAAATTCTTTTCGAGCTCGTCGAGAAGCGCGGCCGGCGCTTCCCGCTCCGCGAACAGGACCCGGGTCAGGTTTTCGTTGAGGCGGAGAAGATGCGGGTCCCGGATGTTTTTCGGTTGGGCGGATTCTTCCGCCGGAGACAGGCGGGCCCTCCGGGCGGGCAGGATGATCCGGTCGGTCGCCGGTTCCAGGGGAAGGTCCCAGCCTTCCTTGCAGGGGGAGAAGCGGATCAAGGAAGGATTCCCGGCCCAGAGGATCGGCTGGCGGGCGAAGAGACCCAGATCGACGACCGTTCCCTGGATTTCATATTCCAGATCTCCGATCCGCCAGATCCGCGGCCGGGCGGTCGGCCGCAGCGGCAGCCGCAGCTTGCGGTTGCGGTCGAAGAGTCCCCGCCCGTCGCGGGCGATTTCGTCCTCGAGAATGCCGAGGTCTCGGAAAAACCAGAGGGGGAGGCGGACGACGCCCCCGGGACCCGGCAGGTCGAGATGGGGCTTGCGGTAAAGCTCTTCGATCAGGCCGGAAAAGTTTTCCTCGATCTTTTTCCGGTTGTACGAGCCCTTGGGCGTCATTTCGCCCCAGGCCGAATCGAAATCGCGTTCGAGGACGGTGAAATTGACGGCGCGCTCGTAAGGCGTCAGGTCGGCGTTGGCCGCCGACACGATCCGCCGGTAATATTCGCGGCCGTTGTCCTCGGCCAGGGCTTGGGCCAGGACGGCATCGCTGCGGTCGGGAACGATGAACAGGGCGTTGGTGGGCCGGCCGTCGCCGACGAGGAACGTCCGCTTGATGCCCGGCACGCCGATGAACTTGTCCTCGACCTTGCGCGGGGCGATCGTCTGTCCGCGGTTGTTCTTGTAGATGTCCTTGATCCGGTCCACGATCTGGTAATAGCCGTTGGCCAGACGGTGGAAAATGTCGCCCGTATGGAGCCAGTAATCCGTTTCGGGATTTTCCGGGTAGGGGATGATTTCGCCGGGTTTCCGGTCCTCGAGGTAGGGAGCGATGTAGTGTCCCGAGGCCAGAAGCTCGTTGTCGGGCCCGAGACGGAGGCGGACGCCGGGCAGGGGAAGGCCGTGGGTGTTGTCGACGTACCGGCCGGGCGGGGTCATGGTGAGGCCGCCGGTCCCCTCGGTCATGCCGAAGCCGCTGCAGACGTTGATTCCGGCCTGCTCGAAAAAGCGGAACACCCGGGGATCGAGGTAACCCGCGGCCGACAAGCCCCAGCGCAGCCGCTGCCCGACGATCGAGCGGATGACGCCGATCCGGTCGGAGCTCGAGGATTCGTCCAGTTTTTCGAGGCACCGTTCATAGAGCTGCGTCCAGCGGACCGGGACGCTGATGAAGCCGGTCGGGTTGACCTTCGGAAACAGGGTGAAAAGAGTGTCGACGGACGGATTTCCGGCCAGGACATAAGTCCCCCGCCAGAAGATCGCTCCGAGCATCTCGAAATACCGGCCGAAGGTATGGAAGAGGGGCAGGAAGCTGAGGAAGACTTCGTCGCCGCCGACGTCGGGGAGGGCGGCCGCCCGGGCGAACCGTTTGGTCGTCAGGTTGTGAGAGGAGAAGGAGACGCCTTTCGGCCGGCCGGTCGAGCCGGAGGTGAACATGACCGTGGCGACCTCGTTGATCGGCCGGCGCCGGCGGGCGGCCAGCCGCGATTCGAGCCGGCGGACCGGAAGCCGCTTGGCGTATTCGATAAGGATCCCGTCCCGGGCTTCCTCGGGTTTCGAGCCGGAAGAGACGGTGAAGATGCGGAAAGGGCGGGCGGTCCGGCGGCGGACGTCGGCCAGGATTTTCCGCCGGTCCTCCCGGTCGGTCACGGCGATGTTGATATGAAGGGCGTCGAAGATCTCGACGAGATTGTCGGCGTTGAAATGGGAATTGATCGGCGTGTCGAGGATGTCGAAAAACAGGCAGGCCAGGTCGGCCAGGGCGCACTCGATGTTGTTGTCGGCGTAGATGGCCACCCGGGGCGGATCGCCTTCGCCTTCAGCCATGTCGTAAAAAGCCCCGGCGATTTCCCGCAGGCGCCGCCCGACCTGTTCATAGGTCCATTGAACGGGAACGGCCGAGGACATGTCCTGGAAGAGGATTTTCCTCGGATTCTCGCGGACCCGGCTTTCGAACATGTCGAGGAGCGTATAATCGGCCCGGCGGATCATCCGGAAGGCCGTTTCCGCCCAGCGGTCGAGCAGGGCGGCCTCTCCGAGAGCTTGGAGGAACGGCCGGGTCGAGGTCAGCTCGAGATATTCGCGGGCGGCGGCCGCCGATATGCCCCGGTCGGACGCGGCCGGCGCTTCGGCCGTTTCCAGTATTTTCTTTGCCGCGTCCGGCGACGGAGCTTCGAAGCGAAGAGAATCCCACGGATATGTCCGGCTTCGATCCGTCCCGGAAGAATTTTTCTTCATGTTGATATTATAAGCTATTTTAAAGGACCAGTCCAATAAAAAAACAGCTTGACAAGCCAGATAAAAAGGTATACAAAAGGAATAGTCCAATATATAATGGTTTAGTCCAATGGAGGAAAAATGGAAAAAATAAGGTTGGACAAAAGCCCCGCCGCCCCTCCCGCTTATCAACAGATTATTACTTTTTTCGATCAACAGATTAAAAATCGCCTTCTCCGCCCCGGCGAAAAGCTTCCCCCGGAACGCGATCTGGCCGAGGAGCTCGGCACCGCCCGCGGAACCGTCAAGCGGGCTTACGAAGAGCTGGTCCGGCGCGGACTCATAGAAGCCTATTCCGGCCGCGGCTCCTTTGTCGCCGCGGAAGCGGTCGTTCCTGTCGAGGATCGCAAGGACAAAGCCGTCCGGCTCATCGACCAGCTCCTCGACCAGCTCGGTCGCTTGAAATTCTCGGCTCAGGACATCCGGATGTTCTTCGATCTCCGTCTGCTGGGCCGCGAAGACACGCTCCGGAACCTGTCCGTGGCCGCCGTCGACTGCAACCCCGAAACCCTGATGATCATCGAGCGCCAGCTTCTCCTGATCCCCAACGTCAACCTGGCCAAGATCGACCTGGACGATTTGCTCGAGGACGCGGGAGCCGCGGCCCGGCTCGAGATCTTCGACCTCGTCCTGACGACGACGACCCATTTCCAGGAATTGGTCGACCGCTTCCCGGAGATCCGGAACAAGACCGTCCAGGTGGCCGTCGCCCCGACCCGGCCGTCCATCGTCAGCCTGGCCCGGCTGACCCCGGCCCAGCGCATCGGCATCGTCAGCGAATCGAAAAAATTCCAGGCGATCATCCTGGACCATCTGAAAACCTTCGACATCCCCGCGGCGAGCGTCAAGTCTCTGTTCGTCTCGCAGCTCGAACGCCTCGACGAGTTCATCCAGTCGCTCGACGCGGTCATCGTCCCGGCCGGTTACTCCCTGCAGAAAAACCGCGAGCATCTGCCCGCCCTTCAGGCCTTCACCGAACGGGGCGGAGTCATCATCCCCTTCGATTACCAGATCGAGCGCGGCTCGCTCCTCTACGTCGAGGAACGGCTGCGGTCGCTTCTCGACGAGGAAAAAAGGAACGGCCGATGAATCCTCAAAATATCGTTCTCGGCGTCATCGGCGCCGACTGCCATTCGGTCGGGAACAAGATCTTGGACGCATATTTCACCAAGGCCGGCTTCAACGTGACCAACCTCGGAGTGATGGTCAGCCAGGACGAGTTCATCGACGCGGCCGTGGAAACCGACGCCGCGGCCATCCTCGTCTCTTCCCTTTACGGCCACGGCGAGATCGATTGCGAAGGCCTGCGGGCCAAATGCATCGAGCGCGGCCTGGATCGCATCCTCCTCTATGTCGGCGGGAACCTGGTCGTCGGCAAGACGCCCTACGCCGAGGTCGAGAAAAAATTCCTCGACATGGGCTTCAACCGGGTCTTCCGTCCGCAGTGCGACCTGGCCGAAGTCGTCAAGATCCTCAAGACCGACATCGCGAAAGCGGTCCGCGGATGAACGAACGCCGGTTCGCCTCCATCGACATCGGGTCGACGTATACCAAGGGCGCTCTCTTCGCCCTGGAGGCGGACGGCTTTCATCTTCGCGCCCGGGCCGAGACCTCCACGACCGTCGAGAACCTCGCCGACGGCTTCGGGCGCGTCCGGGGGGAGCTTGCGGCCGATGGCGCGCCGGTTTATCTTTCCTCGTCCGCCCGCGGCGGGCTCAAGATAGCGGCCCTCGGCCTGACCGCCGATTTGACCCTCTCGATCGCCCGGATGGCCGCTTATTCGGCCGGCGGCAAGGTCGTCCGGACGTATTCCTACGAGCTGGCCTCCGACGAGATCGCAGATCTCGAGGCCCTCCGCCCCGACATCATCCTTTTCACCGGGGGCACGGACGGCGGGAATTCCGCCGTCGTCCTCCGCAACGCCGAAAGGCTGGCCAAGTCCAAAACGGACGCCTTCATCCTCTACGCCGGCAACCGGAAAATCCGCGACCGGGTTTTGGCCCTTCTCGACGGGAAGCCGGCGACCGCCGCCGAAAACGTCATGCCCGAGGTCGGCACGATCAATATCGAGCCGGCCCGGGAGGTCATCCGCAAGATCTTCCTCGAGCGGATCGTGGACGGCAAAGGCCTTTCCCGCGTCGTCCGGGAAATCGGCCGCGATCCTTATCCCACGCCTCTGGCCGTTTACGAGCTGGTCGGGAAAATCGGAACGACCCAGCCGGGCTGGTCGGATTTCGGGGTGATCGACATGGGCGGGGCGACGACGGATTTCTATTCCCATACCGAGGCCTTCACCGGAGGCGACACCATCCTGCTCCGCGGCTTGCACGAGCCCCTGCTCAAGAGGACGGTGGAAGGCGATCTGGGGCTCCGCGTTTCGTCCGCCGCCCTCTGGGATTCCGAGCGGGCGTATCTGACGTCGCGGCTCCGCGCCGCCGGCCGCCCGCTCGAGGAATTCGATGCTTATATCCGGTTCGTGGCCGCCCAACCGGACTACCGGCCCGAAAGCGCCGGGGAAAAGGCCTTCGACGAAATGATGGCCGCGGCCTGTGTCCGCGCCGCCGCCCTCCGCCACGCCGGGACCTTAAGTAAAGTCTATACGCCCCAGGGCGGTTTTTATGTTCAGCGCGGTAAGGATCTCCGCCGCCTGACCCGGCTCGTCGGGACCGGCGGGTATCTGGCCCGGACGGAAAGCGCGGCGCTCCTTCTTGAAGCCTGCGCCCCCGGCAACGCCGAGGCCGATTCCCAGCCCCTGCTTCCGATTCTCCCCGAGGCCTACGCCGACCAGGGATATCTTTTTCCGTTGCTCGCAAACCTGGCCGGGGATTTTCCCGACGCGGCCGCCCGCACGGCCGTCGCCGGACTCCGGATCTTGAAAGGATAATCGCATGCGATACGAAACCATGCCGTGGAAGGAATTCCTGGCCCAGCGTAAGGCGGTTCTCGAAACCTGGCCCACCGGCAAGGACGTCGACCTGGACGAAGCTCTCCGCTATCAGCGGGGGATTCCCGAATCCAAGAACTTCGCCCGGGCGATGAACGCGGCCAAGAAAAAGCGCCGGACGCTGATCCAGCCGCGGGCCGGCGTGGCCCTCATCGACGACCACATCCGGCTGCTGCGCCATCTCGAGACCGAAGGGACGGCCGACCTGCTCCCGACGACGATCGACGCTTATACCCGGCAGAACAGGTACAGCGAAGCGGCCGTCGGGATCGAGAAGTCCATGGCCGCCGGCCATTCCCTGCTCAACGGCTTCCCGGCCGTCAACCACGGCGTTTCGGGCTGCCGCCGGGTGACCGAAGCCGTGACCCGGCCCATACAGGTCCGGCACGGCACGCCGGACGCGCGCCTGCTGGCCGAGATCTCCCTGGCCGGCGGTTTCACCAGCTACGAGGGCGGCGGTATTTCTTACAACATCCCCTACGCCAAGAAAGTCGAGCTCGGCGATTCGCTCCGGGCCTGGCGCTACGTCGACCGGCTGGTCGGCTGGTATGAGGAAAACGGGACCTCCATCAACCGCGAGCCGTTCGGGCCTCTGACCGGAACGCTGCTCCCGCCGTTTATCGGCCATGCCGTCGCGATTCTCGAAGGATTGCTGGCCCTCGAACAGGGGGCCAAGTCCATCACCCTCGGCTACGGCCAGGGCGGCAACGTCCTTCAGGACCTGGCTGCGCTCGCCTCGCTTCGCGAGCTGGCCGATGAATATTTCCAGAAAGCCGGATTTTCCGGATACGACCTGACCATCGTTTTCCATCAATGGATGGGCGGATTTCCGGAGGATGAGGCCAAGGCCTTCGCCGTCATCAGCCTCGGATCCTTTGTGGCCGCCGCGGCCGAGGTGGAAAAGATCATCGTCAAATCACCCCACGAAGCGGCCGGCATCCCGACCAAGGAAGCCAATGCCGCGGGGCTCAAGGCGACCCGCCAGGTTTTGGCCATGATGACCGACCAGAAAATCTGCGCCGACAACGACATCGTCCAGCGGGAAAAGAAGCTGATCCGCGACGAGGTTCGCTGCCTGATGGACGCCGTGGAAAACGCCTCGGGCGGCGATCCGATCCAGGGGATCGTCCGGGCCTTCGCCGGCGGGCTGCTCGACGTCCCCTTCGCCCCGTCCATCTACAACCGCGGCCGGGTCCTGCCGGCCCGCGATAACGAGGGCTTCATCCGCCTGTTCGCCAAGGGCAACCTGCCCCTCACCGATGATATCATGGCCTTTCACAAAGAGCGCCTGGCCGAGCGGGCCAGGGCCGAAGGCCGGACCGTTTCCTTCCAGATGGTGACCGACGACATCTACGCCATCAGCAAAAGCAATCTGATCGGGAGGCCGAAATGAAAATTCTCAAAGCGTTGTTTGTGCCCGGTTCGTCCGCGTTCTATTTCGACGATCAGCGGGCCATCAAGGCCGGGGCCGGCCATGACGGTTTCTTTTACACCGGCAAACCGGCCACGCCGCATTTCAAGTCCGTCCGCGTCGCGGGCGAAACCTTGTCCATTCTTCTTATCCTCGAAAACGGGGCCGTGGCCGGGGGCGATTGCGCCGCCGTCCAATATTCCGGGGCGGGCGGGAGAGACCCGCTGTTCCTCGCGGCCGACTACCTGCCGCTGCTCGAGAACCGCATCCGGCCTCTGCTTGAAGGCCGGGAGATCGGGCCGTTCCGGAGCATGGTCGCGGAATTCGAGAACCTCGAATTCGACGGACAGCGGCTTCACACCGCCGTCCGCTACGGCCTGTCGCAGGCGCTGCTCCAGGCCCGGGCCTTCGATCTTCACCGGCTCATGGCCGAAGTCGTCTGCCAGGAATACGGCCTCCCGGTCATCGCCGAGCGGGTTCCGATTTTCGGCCAGACCGGCGACGACCGCTACGCCAACGCCGACAAGATGATCATCAAGGGCGTGGACGTCCTGCCGCACGCCCTGATCAACAACGTCGACGAGAAGCTCGGCCGCAAGGGCGAATTGCTCCGCGAGTACATCCGCTGGCTGGCCAAGCGGATCCGCGACTTCCGTCCCGAGCCGTCCTACCGGCCGACCCTCCATATCGACGTCTACGGCACGATCGGTCAGATCTTCGGCCTCAACGCCGGACCGGTGGCCGATTATCTGGCCTCCCTCGAGGCCGATTCGGCCGAATTCCCCCTGTACATCGAAGGGCCGGTGGACGCCGAAGAAAAACCCCTCCAGATGGAGCTCCTCGGCAAGATTCGAAGCAACCTCCGCCGCCTCGGCTCCTCGGTCAAGATCGTGGCCGACGAGTGGTGCAATACTTACGAGGACGTGCGGGATTTCACCGACGCCGCCTGTTGCGACATGGTCCAGATCAAGACGCCCGACCTCGGCGGGATCCAGAACACGATCGAGAGCGTCCTGTACTGCCGGACGCACGGCATGGAGGCCTATCAGGGCGGCACCTGCAACGAATCCGACGTCTCCGCCCGCGCCTGCGTCCACGCCGCCGTGGCCTCCAGGGCCGAACGGTTGCTGGCCAAGCCCGGCATGGGCTTCGATGAGGGCTTCATGATCGTCCGCAATGAAATGGAACGCATACTGGCGGTCCTTCGGGCCCGCCCGGAGGTGAAGTAATCATGGCCGTCCGCGAAAAAGAATTCCGCGTCCTGTCCACGACCGCGATCCTCGGCTACGGCTTCCCGGAAAAATCATTCCGGGCCGGCCTGGCCCGAAAGCCTCATCTCATCGGGGCCGACGCCGGTTCGACCGACCCCGGCCCGTATTATCTCGGGGCGGGAAAATCGTTCACCAACCGCTCCGGCGTCAAGCGGGATCTGCGCTTCATGCTGACCGAAGGCGTGCGCCGGGGCATCCCCGTCGTCATCGGCACGGCCGGCGGCAGCGGCGCCCGCCCGCACGTTGATTGGTGCGAGGAGATCATCCGCGAGATCGCCCGCGAGGAAAAGCTGACTTTTAAAATGGGGATCATTTACTCCGACATCTCCAAGCCGCGGATCCTGCAATTCATGAAGAAAGGCGAGATCGTTCCCCTGGCCTTCGTCCCCCCGCTGACGGAAGAGATCCTTGACGAATCCGTCAACATCGTCGCCCAGATGGGCATCGAGCCCGTCCAGAAGGCCCTGGCCGCCGGCTGCCAGGTCGTCCTGGCCGGCCGCTGCTACGACCCGGCGGTGTTCGCCGCCCTGCCGATCATGAAGGGATTCGACGAGGGGCTGGCCCTGCACATGGGTAAGATCCTCGAGTGCGCGGCCATCGCCGCCACGCCGGGCTCCGGGGCGGATTGCGCCCTGGGCGTCCTCCGCGAGGATTCGTTCATCCTGGAATCGCTCAACCCGATCCGGCAGTTCACGCCGGAATCCACGGCCGCCCACACGCTCTATGAAAAAACCGATCCCTACCACCTGCCGGGCCCGGGCGGCGAGCTGGACTTGACCGCCTGCACCTTCACCGCCCTTCCCGGCGGCCGCGTCGAGGTCCGGGGAAGCAAACACGTCCCCACGCCCAAGTACATGGTCAAGCTCGAAGGCGTGCGGCGGACGGGTTTCCGGACGATTTCCGTCGCCGGCACGCGCGATCCCATCATGATCAAGGAGATCGACGGGATTCTGGAGGCGGTCACGGCCCAGGTTCGCGACATCCTCAAGGCGGAAAAAATCGACGGCCGCATCCATTTCCACGTTTACGGCCGGGACGGGGTCATGGGCGCCCTGGAGCCCGAGCGCAAGGTCCGCGGCCACGAGCTCGGGATCGTCATCGAGGCCGTCGGGACGACGCCCGAAGCGGCCGATTCGCTCTGCAGCATCACCCGGTCCACGCTTCTCCATTACGGATACCCCGGCCGGATCTCCACGGCCGGCAACCTGGCCTTTCCTTTTTCTCCGTCCGATGTCAGAATGGGCGAGATCTTCGAGTTTTCGATCTACCATCTGATGCCGGTGACGGGAGAAGGCCTCTTTCCGATGAACATCGTGACCGTCTGAATCGAGGGAGCCGAACCATGAAACGCAGCATTCTCTCCATCGCCAAAGTCATCCGGTCGAAAAATTCCGGCCCGTACGAGCTGACCCTGGACATCATCTTTAAAGACCAGGCCGGCTTCGAGCTGTTCAAGCGCAAAAACGTCGTGACCAAAAGCAAAATCGCCCGCCTGTACCGCTGCCCGGTCGAAGACATCCTCAAGATCGTCTATTTCGAGCCGGCCAAGGCCCTGAAGGTCACGATCAAGCGGCCGATCCCGTCCGGCCACCCGGGCGAGACCGACATCTACGGCGCCCAGCAGCACGCGCCGCTCCTCGGCTTGACTTTCTGACGGCCTTATTCATAAAACATCATCAAGAAATTGATGCGCGCATAACGCCGGCTTAGGAGGATGGGGACATGATGAAGGCGAATCCCCAGCGGACGGTCCACCGGGAAACCCTCATCTACGCGACCTATTACGCGCCGCGCGGCCGGGCCCGCCTCTACATGGTCGCGGCCGAGCTCTCCCAGAAATACCTCACTCCGACCGATCTGGTGATCGGGGTTCTGGGGGCCGAAGGATCGGGCAAATCGACGCTCATCAAAGGCCTATTCCCGGGATTGGAGCTGACCAACGACGATGAGGGGATCAACGTCCGGCCGACGCCGCTGATCGATTTCGATCCCAACGACGCCTTTTCCGGGCATACCTTCCACATCGACGTCCGGTACGAACTGGCCTTCCATCAGAAATTCGAGCTGGCCGAGCTGATCCACAAGGCCGTCACTCACGGCCGCCGGGTGATCGTCGAGCATTTCGACCTCGTTTATGAAGCCCTGGGCTATAACGCCCAGGTCCTGTTCGGCATCGGCGAGGAGATCATCGTCGCCCGGCCGACGGTTTTCGGGCCGTTTCCCAAGGCCATCAAGGACATCGTCGACCGGACGATCAAGTTCCGGCTCATGGCCCATTCGGCCGAAGACATCACCTGCTCCATCCTGAAGCGGGACTATCATTATCCCTACCCGCCGCTGCACTCGGACGTCCGCCAGGGATTCGTCCTCAATTTCCGGGAGCGGCCGGCCATCGACCTTCGCGAGCTCGAGCGCAAGGTCAAGGAGATCATCGCCCAGGACCTGCCGATCTCGGCTTGCGGCGACAACCGCATCCGCATCGGCAAGAACTCCATGCCCTGCACCGGGACCCGGACGCACGTCCATTCGGCCGGGCAGATCGAGAATTTCCGCCTTCTTCCCGAGTACCGGTTCGATTCCCGGACCAAGGAATATTATATCGTCGGCCTCGTCGGCCAGAAGACCTCGGCCGGATTCGAGGAGATGATCGACATCGAAGACTACCTCCAGGGCTACGAGGAGTGAGGAGAAGCCCATGAGCGATTCGAAAACGCGTTACCGCCTGGTTTCGAAAGGATTCGTCCGCCGGATCAAATGCGCCGGGCGGGAAGGCCTGGCCGTCGATTCCCGGGGACTGGCCCTGCTGGCGGCGGAGGCGTTCACCGACCTGGCTTTCTTCCTCCGGCCGGCGTTCCTGAAGAGGATCCGGGCGATTATCGACGATCGCCGCGCTTCGCAAAACGACCGCTTCGTCGCCGGGGCGATCCTGCAAAACGCGGCCATCGCCGCCGAAGGCGTTCTCCCGCTCTGCCAGGACACCGGCTCGGCTCAGGTCATCGGGTATAAAGGCAACCGGGTTCTGACCGACGGCCGGGACGAGGCGGCCCTTGTCGACGGCATCGGCGATGTCTACAAGGTCCGAAATCTCCGCTATTCGTTGATGGCCCCCTTATCCGTTTTCGAGGAAGTCAACACCGGCACGAACCTTCCGGCCCAGATCGACCTCCAGGCGGTTGAAGGCGCGGAATACCGTTTCTATTTCATGGCCAAAGGCGGCGGGTCGTCCAACAAGACGGCCTTGTTTCAGGAATCGAAAGCCCTCCTCGAGGAGAAAACGCTCGAGGCCTTTCTCGCCGAGAAGGTGAGAGCCCTGGGTGTGGCGGCTTGTCCGCCATACCGGATTGCCGTCGTCCTGGGCGGAATTTCGCCCGAGATGACGATGAAAACCGTCAAGCTGGCCTCGGCCGGTTTTCTGGATTCGCTCCCGACGCGCGGCCGCAAGTCCGGCATCGCTTTCCGGGACCCGGAATGGGAGGCCCGGCTCGGGAAGATCGCCGAAGCCACCGGATTGGGAGCCCAATTCGGGGGGACGTTCCTGGCCCATGAAGTCCGCTTCATCCGCCTGCCCCGCCACGCCGGCTCATGCCCGGTGGGCATCGGCGTTTCCTGCAATGCCGACCGCAATTGCCGGGGCAAGATCACCGGGGACGGGTTGTTTCTGGAGATCCTGGACAGGGATCCGGCCCGCTTGTTGAAAGGGATTCCGGAGGGGGCCGGTCCGGCGGGGGTCGCGATCGACCTCGACCGGCCGATCGAATCCGTTCTGGCCGACCTCTCGAAGCTTCCGGTCGGGACGATGGTCAAGCTGTCCGGCCCGCTCATCGTCGCCCGGGACATCGCCCATGCCCGTCTCTGGAAGATGTTCAAGGAAACGGGGCGGGTGCCCGATTACTTTAAAAACCATCCCATCTACTACGCCGGCCCGGCCAAAACGCCGCGCGGAATGGCTTCGGGGAGCTTCGGCCCGACGACGGCCCAGCGGATGGACGGCTATCTGCCGGAATTCATGGCCGCGGGCGCGTCCCGCGTCACCCTGGGCAAAGGCAACCGCTCGCCCAAGGTCGTCGAGGCCTGCAAAGCCCATGGCGGATTCTTCCTCGGAACCATCGGCGGGGCCGCCGCCCTGATCGCCAAGGAATACATCACCGCAAGCGAGATCGTCGATTTCGCCGACCTGGGAATGGAGGCCGTCCGCCGGATCGTCGTGAAAGACCTTCCCGCCTTCATCATCTACGACGACAAGGGCGGGGACCTGTACCGGAAATAAATCTTTTCCCCCGTCGCCGTCGTATAATAAAGCGGAGGTCGGCGATGGAGAATATCAAACAGTTCAAAAAAACAGTCGCGGCGCGCTTCGTCCTGGCCCTGGCGGCCATGATCCTCATCCTTTTCCTTCCGGCCGGAACCCTGCGCTTCTGGGAAGCCTGGGTGTATCTGGCGATCCTGTTCACGCTGGTCGCCGGCGTCGTCATTTTCTTCCTCAAGAAGGATCCCGAGACGCTGATCCGCCGGATGCGCCTGAAGGAAAAGGAAAAGGTCCAGAAAAAAATCATCCTCTACGGGGATCTCCTCTTCATCGTCGCGTTCATTCTCATCGGCTTCGACCGGCGCTGGAGCTGGTCCTCCGTCCCCGTTCTCGCCGTCATCGCCGCCGATATCGTCGTCGTCATCGGATACGGGATTTTCGTCCGGGTGCTTTGGGAGAACCGATATCTCTCGCGGACCGTCGAAGTCGAGAAAAGCCAGACCGTCATCACGACCGGGCCGTACGCCGTCGTCCGCCATCCGATGTATGCCGGCGTTCTCCTGCTTTACCTCGCCACCCCGCTCGCCCTGGGAAGCTACTGGGCATTGATTCCGTTCACCCTCATGTCGGCGATGGTTTTTCCCGCGAGGATCCGCAACGAGGAAGAGGTCCTGCTCCGCGAGCTGGACGGCTACGGCGAGTATATGAAAAAAATCCGGTTCCGGATGATCCCGGGCATTTGGTAAAATCGATATCGAGCAATGAAGCCTCTTCGTTACGCCTTTCTCACCCCCGCCCATTATCCGCAGCTTTTCCGGACGTTTGTCGAGGCCTTCTCGGATTACGGCGTCGACATGAGCTACCTTAACGAAAATAATCTCCGCGACCGCTGGACGAAAAACAACGTTTCGTACGAATCCTCGGTAGGCGCCTTTGACGGCGACCGGATGGTCGGCTTCATGGCCGTCGGCCTGGACGACTGGAAAGGGCGGCGGGCGGCTTTCGACGCCGGCACCGGCATTGTCCGGGAGTTCCGGGGCTTCGGCGCGGCCCCGGCCCTTTTCGACTTGGCCATCGGCGGATTACGGGAAAAGGGCGTTGAGACATTCGTCCTCGAGGTCATTCAGACAAACAAGGCCGCTGTCCGAACCTATAAAAAGCTGGGATTTCGCGCCATTCGGGAGTTTGATTGCTATCAGCTGACTCCCGGACAAGCCCGGCTGGAAAAAGCCGAAGCGCCCGGGGATATCGTCATCGAGTCAGTCGGGAAAGAGCTCCTGCCGCGGTTTCAGGCTTTCGCCGATTGGGCTCCGTCCTGGGAGAACAGCTTCGCTTCCCTTGCCCGAATTCCCGATGAGCTGCGGATCTACGGGGCGCGGTCAGGGGATCGCTGGATCGGATTTGCGGCCTTTTATCCGGGACTGGGCTGGATCACGAACCTCGCCGTCGATCCGGTCTTCCGGCGAAGGCGAATCGGGGCGCGGCTTCTGGCCCGCTTGTTGAGCGGCCTTCCGGCCGGAACGAACATCGTCAAGCTGGTCAACGCCGATCACGGCGATCCGGCCACGGCCGGGCTGCTCGAAAAATCGGGATTCGAGATTTACGCCCGGCAGTACGAGATGGAGTTGGATTTATAATACGGACCGGCGGAGGGACAAATGCATTTCCAGGAGCTCATCCGCAAACGCTACAGCGTCCGGGCGTATGACGGGCGCCCCGTTGAGGAAGAAAAGCTCGCCCGGGTGCTCGAAGCCGCCCGCCTGGCTCCGACGGCGGCCAACCGCCAGCCGTTCAGGGTCGTCGTCCTTCCGGTGAAAGGCCGGGAAACGGAGCTCGGCCGCCTTTACGGGCGGCCGTGGTTCGTCCAGGCGCCGCTCGTTTTGGCCGTCTGCGCCGTGCCGGCTGAAAGCTGGGTCCGAAAATACGACGGTTGGAGCGCGGCCGAAGTGGATGCGGCGATCGCCATGACCCATCTCGTCCTGGCCGCCGCGGAAGAGGGGCTGGGAACCTGCTGGATCGCGGCTTTCGATCCGAAAGCCGCCCGCGAAGTCCTCGAGCTTCCGGAGGGTGTCGTTCCCGTCGCTTTCACCCCGCTGGGATATCCGGCCGATTCCCCTCAGCCGAAAAAGCGGCGACCGCTCTCGGAAATTGTCCGCGATCTCCCCTAAAATTCTTTTTTCTAAAACCGTTAAACAATCCGGTTTGCCGTTCGTTTATTTCTATATCCGGTCATCCGCGTTTCAAGGAGGATGGGCAGCGTGAAAAAAATATTCTATTTCTTTCTTCTTGTTGCTTGGTTTTCTCCTCGACTTCCGGCCGCCACGCCGACTGTTCCGCCCGACGCCCGGCCGGCGGCGCTCGTCCTCTTCGTTTCCGAACCGCTCACGCCGCGGGACGCGGCCTTGTTTATCCGGAGCATCCGCCGCTTCGGCGGGGCGATGAAGGACATCCCCATCCATGTCATGAACGACGCGGCAGCCGGGCTTTCCCTTGAGCCGTTGAAGGGCCTGGACATCGCGATCCACGACTTTTCGATGCCGCCCGCGTTCCGCGATTTTCCTTTCGCCGCGAAAGTCTTCGCCTGCGGAGCGGCTGAGCGTCTGCTGGCCGATCAGGCTTCGGTCCTTCTGTATTTCGACACGGAAATGATCTGTTTTTCCTCCTTTGAAAAGCTGCTTCCTCCGGACGACCGCCTGGTCGCGGTCCGCCCCGTGATGCTTCTCAACCGCGTCGGCCAGACGCCGGACCAACCGGTCAGCGATTATTGGAGCCCGATCTATGCGGAGGCCGGCCTGGACGCGTCGGCCGTTCCGACGATCCGGGCCTATGTGGACGAAAAGGCCATCCGCTTTTACATCAATTGCGAAGTCATGGCCGTCCGTCCCGAAGTCGGCATTTTCCGCGGATGGGAGGAGGCCTTCCAAAAAAGAGTGGAAGATCCGGAATATCTGAGTACGGTTTGCGCCGATCCGCTCCGCCGGATCTTTCTCCATCAGGCCGTTTTGAGCGCCGTTCTTCTGGCCAAAGCGGGGCCGGACCGGATTTATTGGATTCCGGACAAATATGTTTATTCGGCCCATCTTCACGAGAAAACGCCCGCGGCGAAGAAGGTCGCGCGGCTCAACGAAGCGCCCGTGGCGGGATATGACCTGCAGTATGCCGGCGATCCGGCTCTGCTGACCCTTGTCCCCGTCGACGAGCCGTACCGGTCCTGGATCGTGAAAACGGCCGCCGGATTTCTCGAGGAAGCGCCCGGCCTTTTTCGTGAAGAAGGATCCGCCAATACGGTCGTGGCCGCGGGACCCGACGGGTATCTTCTGATCGATCCCGCGGCAACGGGAAAGGTCCCTTCCTGGTTGTCCTTGAGGTTCGGCTCGGCCCCGCCTCGGGCCGTTCTCTTCACCCATGCCCACCAGGACCATTGGGACGGCCTGGGCTCCTGGAACGTCCCGGCCGGAACGCCGGTCGTCGCCCAGCGCGAATGGGAAAAGACCATGGGCTATCTCGATCGGTTCGCCCCGTTTTACCTGCGCCGGAACATGGCGTTCACGGCCGGCGCGTGGCTTCCCCGGTCGGATCTTCCCCGGCCTCAACCGACCGAGACGTTTGCCGACGCTTTCGAAGACGAATTTGCCGGCCTGAAAGTCCGGATGGTCCACCGGCCGTCGGAAACCGGGGATGCTTCCATCATCTGGCTTCCCGACCTTAAGGCCTGCATGATCGGGGACGCGTTCTCCTCCTCATTTCCGATGCTCGGGACGCCGCGCGGCTCGATGCCGAGATTTGCCGGCGATTATATCGCCGCTCTCGAGACGGCGATCGATCTGGCCCCCGAAATTCTCGTCCCCGGTCACGGGGCGTCTCTCCACGGATCGGATGAAATCCGCAAGGCCTTGACCCGCTACCGGGAGGCCGTGCGCTTTGTCAATGACGCGGTCATCCAGGGGATCAATGAGGGGAAATCCGTCGATGCTTTGGCCCGCGAGATCAAGCTTCCGGAGAGCTTGGGCTTTCCGCAGTCCTTCGGCAAGGTCGACTGGGCGGTGCGCGGCCTTTATCAAAACTATGTCGGCTGGTACGATGAGAACCCTCTTTCGCTCCTTTCGCAGACGGCATCCGAAGCCGTGGTTGACGATCTTTTCGAGCTTTGTGGCGCGGACCGGCTTGTGGAGCGCGCGGCGCGGCTTTTGGACAAGGACGACCTCGACGGCGCCCTGCATCTGTCCGAGATCGTCCTGAAAAACGATCCCGGTCACCGCGGAATGCTCGCCGCGAGGAAAGGCGCCTTCACGGCTTTGCTGCGCAAGACGAAGAATTGGGGCGAGGCGAATCTCATCCGGGCCGAAATCCGCCGGATCGATGGCCTGTTGAAATAAACGGCCGATTTCAGAAAATCACGATCGCCATGTAGATGATGCTCAGCACGGCCACGACGATGGCCGTGTTGCCCGCCAGCCGGGCCTCCCGGTCTTTCTTCGAATAACCCCCGGCCTTGGCCGCCCGCCGGATGATGAGCGGGCAGAGAATAAACGCGTTCACGGCCAGCGGAACGATCAGGAAAAACGACAGCTTGGTCCAGTTGGCCGCTTGAAACGTCTGTTGAAAAGCGGCCGCGAACCGGTCCCAGCCGGAAAGATCTGTCAGCTTGGTGTAAGCCGGCTTGAACAAGTCGAAGATCCGGGTCAGGAACAGCATCGCGTCCCCGATGAGAAGAAGAACCACGCCCAGCCGCGCCGTGTAGGCCAGGTGCTCGGGGCTGTGCTTTTTCATGTCCGTGGACATCAGCCGGCTGTGGATGGCCCCGTAGGCGACGTAGATCACGAATCCGAAGTTGAGCCAGGCCGCAAACCGCAGCCACGATGTCGGCGGCAGGTAGAAGATCAAATAGAGACAGGAGAGCACCCCGAGCAGGGGGAAGATGATGTTGCGGTAAACCGCGAAAACGACCGCGGCGACGGCCAGGACGATGATCTTGACCGGGACGGAGGCGGGGATGAAAAAGATCACGAGGGCCGCCAGGACGGCGTATAAGATCCCGGCCCACAGCCAGCCGCCGGGGACCTTGAACGGCCGGGCCCGGTCGGGTTCCCGCTTCCGCAGGATGATGATCCCGCTGCAGACCAGGATGAAGGCGAACAGGGTCCCGATGTTGGTCAGGTCGACCATCTCGTCGATGCTGGCGATGGCCGCGAAGAAGGCGACGAAGACGCCGGTGAGGATCGTCGCTTTGTGCGGCGTCCGGAACTTTTTGTGGACCTGGCTGAAGGTCTTGGGCAGGAGGCCGTCGCGGGACATGCTGAAGAAGATGCGGGGCTGGCCCAGCTGGAAAATCAGGAGGACGGCCGTATGGGCGATGACCGAGCCGAAGGCGACGATGCCCACGGCCCAGCCGAGGTTCGGGGCGGCGTGTTGGAGAGCCATGGTCAGGGGCTCGGCCTGTTCGGTGGCCAGCTTGAGCTTCAGATCGGGATAGGAGATCAGGCCGGTGAAGACGGCTGAAACGACGATGTAGAAGAGCGTGCAGATCAAAAGCGAGCCGATGATCCCGATGGGCAGATCGCGCTTGGGATTCCGCGTCTCCTCGGCCACGGTGGAGACGGCGTCGAATCCGATGTAGGCGAAAAAGACGATGGCCGCCCCGGCCGAGATCCCGGCCCAGCCGTTGGGGGCGAAGGGCGTCCAGTTGGCCGGCTGGACCCAGAAGAAGCCGATGATGATGAAGAACGTCAGGACGACGATCTTGATCCCGACCATGACGGCGTTGAACCGGGCGCTTTCCCGGATCCCCCAGATCAGGATGAGGGTGATGATCGTCACGATGCCCACGGCCAGGATGTTGAAGATGATCGGGACGCCGAAGATGTGGGGGGCGTCGCGGAAGACGACCTTGACCCCGTTCTCGTCCACGATCTTGGCCGCCGTCCGGTAATCCATCGACAGCCAGTCGGGCACGTTGATGTTGAATCCCTTGAGGAAGGTCTTGAAGTAATTGGCCCAGCTGATGGCCACGGCGATGTTGCCCACGGCATATTCGATGATCAGGTCCCAGCCGATGATCCAGGCGATGATCTCGCCCAGGGTCGCGTAGGAATACGTGTAGGCCGAGCCGGCGATCGGGACGATGGAGGTGAATTCCGCGTAACAGAGGGCGGTGAAGCCGCAGACGACGGCCGTGATGACGAACGAGAGCATCAGGGCCGGGCCGGCCCCGGGCCGGTGCATGTCCCCGGCCGCGGCCGTGCCGATCGTGGCGAAGATGCCCGCCCCGATGATGGCCCCGATGCCGAAGAGGATCAGATGGCCGGGGCCGAGGGTTCTTTTCAGCTTGAATTCGGCGTTTTCGGAATCCTCGACGCACTGGTCGAGGGATTTGGTCCGGAAAAGCTTGCTGCGGGAAAAAAGCTTGGTTGTTTTGGGATTCGATTCGGCACGTGGATGATCCATGATCTCTCCGGGAATCGAGGCGATCGAGCCATCTATCTTAGCAAAACGGCCGAAAATGACAAACGAATATTTATCGAAAGCGCCTCGGCTCCTCGGATTGCCTTGGGAGGGGCCGTTTTGGTATGCTCTCCGGGTGATTTCGTTCTCCGAATTCCCGCAGGCAAGGAGGGTTTCATGTCCGGAAAGCGCGTCCTGGTGTCTTTTCTTTTGATCGCGGCCGTGGCCTTGGTTTCAGGGTGTAAAAAGAGCGGGCCGCAGCCCGAAGCGGCGGCCGCCGCCCCTGAATTCCGCTGGCAGATCGACCAATTCGCCGACCTGAAGATCCTCCGCTATCAGGTGCCCGGATTCGAAGCCTTGACCCCGGCCCAGAAGGAGCTGGTGTACTACCTTTCGGAAGCGGCCCTCTGCGGACGGGACATCATCTTCGACCAGAATTACAAGCACAACCTGACGATCCGCAAGGCCCTGGACGCGATCGTCGAGGGATATCAAGGCGACCGGAACGATCCGCGCTGGGGCAAGTTCATGATCTACACCAAGCGGGTCTGGTTCTGCAACGGCATCCATCATTTCTATTCCCAGGACAAGTTCCTGCCCGAAATCGAGCCGGAGTATTTCGCGGATCTGGTAAAAGGCACGCAGGGCGTATCCTTCCCCCTGGCCGCCGGCCAGTCGCTCGACGATTTCATCGCCTTCCTCCGGCCGATCATCTTCGATCCGGCCGTGGCCCCCAAGAAAGTGTCCCTGGATTCGAGCACCGACCTTGTCACAAGCTCGGCCGTCAACTTCTACGACGGCGTCACCCAGGCCGAAGTCGAAGCTTATTATCAAAAGATCGCCGACAAGAACGACCCCACGCCCATCTCCTACGGGCTCAATTCCCGGATCGAGAAAAAGAACGGAAAAATCGTCGAGGACGTCTATTCGATCGACGGGCTTTACGGTCCGGCCATCAAGCAGATCGTCTTCTGGCTGGAAAAAGCGGCCGGGGTGGCCGAAAACGAGCAGCAGAAAAAGACGATCGAAGCCCTGGTCAAATACTACCGGACGGGAAACCTGCGGGATTTCGATGCCTACAACATCCTCTGGGTCAAAGACCTGCAATCCCGGATCGATTTCGTCAACGGCTTCATCGAGGTCTACAACGACCCTCTGGGCCGGAAAGCGAGCTGGGAGTCGCTGGTGAATTTCAAGGACCTTGAGGCGACCAAGCGGGCGGACATCATCTCGGCCAACGCCCAGTGGTTCGAGGACAACTCCCCGGTCGATCCCCGGTTCAAGAAAAAGGAAGTCAAGGGCGTGGCGGCGAAGGTCATCACCGCGGCGACCATCGGCGGGGACTGCTATCCCTCCACTCCCATCGGCATCAACCTGCCCAACGCCAACTGGATCCGGGTCAATTACGGCAGCAAGTCCGTAACACTCGAAAACATCAATTTTGCCTACGACCAGTCCTCTCTCTCGTCCGGTTTCGGCCCCGAGTTTTCCTCCTCGCCGGAGCAGCTGGAGCGCATCCGGAAGTACGGCGGCGTGGCCGGAAACATCCACACCGACTTCCATGAGGTCCTGGGCCACGGGTCCGGCCAGATTCTTCCCGGCGTCACCGACGACGCCCTCAAAAACTATCAGGCGGCGGTCGAGGAGGGACGGGGCGATCTGTTCGCCTTGTACTACCTGATGGATCCCAAGACGATCGAGCTCGGCCTCCTGCCCAACGAAGAGGCGGCCAAGGCTGCCTACGACGTCGAGGTCCGCAACGGCCTCATGACCCAGTTGACCCGGATCGAGCCGGGCAAGACGATCGAGGAGGCCCACATGCGGAACCGGGCCTTCATCGCCCACTGGGTCTATGAAAAGGGCCTTCCGGAGAACGTCATCAGCCGGATCAGCAAGGACGGCAAGACGTTCTTCGTCATCAACGATTACCAGAAGCTGCGCAAGCTGTACGGGCAGCTGCTCGCCGAGGTCCAGCGGATCACCAGCGAGGGCGACTACGAGGCGGCCAAGGCGCTCGTCGAAACCTACGGCGTCAAGGTCGATCCCGAGCTGCACAAGGAAGTCCTGGCCCGCTACGCCAAGCTGAACCTGGCCCCGTACTCCGGCTTCATCAATCCGGTTTACACGCCGGTTCTGGACGCCGCCGGCAAGGTCGTCGACGTCAAGATCGCCCTGCCGGAGGATTTCGCCGCCCAGAATTTGGAGTATGGGAAGAAATACGGGTTCCTGTAAGACGCGCAAAAGCTTTTAGGTTTTCTCCCGATTCGGGAATCGTCAAAGCGATACCCTTCGCTGCCGCGAGAGGGATGCCCGTTATCGGGTAAAGATCTCTTTGCTTATTTGATTTCGATGATCCGCCAGACGGTGTCGTAGAGCGAGGCGGACGCGGCGCTCGCGGCGTCGCGCGTTTCCTTCGCCGGGGAGAATATCGTTCCAATTCGAGCTCGATCGGGATGATAGAGGACGCGTCCGGCCGCATCAGCGATGAAAACGGACGGAGTTTTTCCATCGGCGGTCAACAGGCCTGCCAACATCTTCTCCGGAGCGAAGAGTAAGCTGACCGACCCGATGAAGGTTCCGTCCGGCCTCGTCACGGGATATTCGGTGTCGACGGCTTCGATCCCTTCCACGGTCATGAACACTCCGCTCAACACCGGCACCCGGCGGTCCAACAGCCGCTTCACTTGTTCCTGATCGCTGATATCGCTTCCTTCGACATGCCGGTAGGGGGCCGGTTCGACGGTGGTCATCCGGCCGGAGGAATCGACGGCCGTGCAGTCGATGGCGTAAGCGAAGGCATTATATAAATCCTCGAGGGCCGAGCGGGCGCCGTATCCGGTGAGGCCTTCGATGGTCAGCCGTTCGGCGGCCCGTTTCAGCTCGATGTCGATCCGGGCGAATTCCTCCATGATTTTAAGCCGTGCCTCTTCCAGGACATCCGCCGAAACCGGGGATATATTCGCGGCGGCCGGCGGAGATGGGAGGAAGAGGGTCAAGCAAAGAGACAAGGTCATCAATGCAGGTGTCTTTTTCATGGCAACCGCCTCCGGGAGATAAGATATCACGATAATTCCTTATTTTTATTGAAAAAATATCGGAAATATATTTTCTGAAAAAGCCTTGACAAACATGAATTTTTATCTATACTGTATATGTAATGAATATACAGAATATACAAACGATACGGAAAGCACGGAAGGAGGCATGGCTTTGAAAATAATCATTTCCAATGCCTCGCCCGATCCTATTTATGAACAGATCGGCAAGCAGATCAAAGCCCAGATCCTTTCAGGCGAGCTCGAAGAAGGATCGCCGCTTCCATCGATCCGCCGCCTCGCCCAGGACCTGCAAATCAGCGTGATCACGACCAAACGGGCTTATGACGAGCTCGAGGCGGAGGGTTTTCTCAATACCGTCGGAGGGAAGGGGACGTTCGTCGCCGTCCAGAACGCCGCTCTCCTTCGGGAAAAGAAAATGAAGATCGTCGAAGAAACCCTGGCCATGGCCGTCGAAGAAGCCCGCCTGATGGGGATCGACGAAAACCAGATGGTGGAGATGCTCCGCCTTCTGTTCAAGGAGAACGTCTGATGGACGCCGCTTTGGAAGTCACCGGCCTCCGCAAGTCCTACAAGGGCTTCGCCCTCAAGGACGTTTCGTTCGCCGTTCCGCAAGGAACGATCATGGGCCTGGTCGGCCCCAACGGCGCGGGCAAGACGACGACGATCAAGGTCATCCTGAACCTGGTCCGGCGCCAGGCCGGGACGGTCAAGGTCTTCGGCCTGGACAATCGGATCGAGGAAAAAGCCGCCAAGATCCGGATCGGCTTCGTCCATGAGACTCCGGCCATGATCGAGGATATCCCGCTTCGCGATATCGCCGCCGCGACCGCTCCCTTCTATCCGAAATGGGACGCGCAACTCTGCGAGGGGCTGCTTCGGGAGTTTGAGCTTCCGGCCGGAAAAAAATTCAAGCAGCTTTCCCACGGGATGAAGATGAAATTCTCCCTGGCCCTGGCCCTCTGCCACGGCGCGGATCTCTTGATTCTCGACGAACCGACGTCCGGTCTGGATCCCGTCTTCCGGCGGGAGCTCCTTGAACGGCTTTCGGCCGTGATCCAGGACGGCCGCAAAGCGGTCCTTTTTTCGACGCATATCACTTCCGACCTGGAGAGAACGGCCGATTACGTCACCCTGATGTTGAACGGCAAGGTTGTTTTCTCCTCGACCCGCGACGAAATCCGGGACGGCTGGGCGGTGGTCAAGGGCGGGCGCGAGATCCTCGAACCGTCCCGCCGTTCCCTTTTCCGGGCGGTCCGGGAGACGCCTTACGGCGTTGAAGCCCTGACCGCCGACGCCCCTGCGGCCCGGTCGGCCTTTCCTTCGGCCGTCTTCGACCGGGCCTCGATCGAGGAGATCATGCTTTTTCTGAATCCGGGAGCTTCCCATGATTAAGTTGATGCGCCGGGGCTTCATCCAGCATAAGAAAATCATTCTCTCGATCGGGATATTAGGCCCGGTCTACATGGGATATTTCGGTTCGCGGATCAATAACATCCTTCTTCTCATGGTTTTCTGCGGGTTCCTCTACGGGATCATGCCTCTCATCCTGTTCGCCCGGGACGACAAATTCAAAGCGGACGCGTTCGGCCTCAGCCTCCCGGTCACCCGGCGGGAATATATCGGTTCCCGATATCTCCTGAGCTGGGCCTTGATGCTCTTCCTCTTCCTCGCCGGGTCGCTTCTGATGATTCTCGTTCCCGGCGGCAAGCTGACGGCGGCGATGGTGTTCAATCCGCGCCTGATGCTCATCACTCTGGCCTTCCTCACCGTCAATTTCGGTTGTCTGATGCCCCTTTTCGTCCGGATCGGACAGGTCGGGCTTCTGGCTTTTCTCATCGGCCTGCAAGTCCTCGGCGTCCTGCTGATGGTTTTCCGGAATATCGGCAGCCTGGCCGTGGTGAAAAAGCTCTTCCATCTGATCCCGGACGGGATCACCGCGGTCCAATCCGCCCTCGGGCTGGCTCTGGCTTTCCCGGTTCTGTTGGCCGTCCTGGCCCTGTTGACATACGTTTCCTTTGAAATCAGCGTCGCCCTCTTCCGGAGAAAGGAATTCTAAGGGGAAAGCCATGGATGCCGCGATCGAAGTCCGGAATCTCTCCAAGTCCTACGGCGATTTCCGCCTCAAGGACGTTTCTTTCTCCGTGCCCCGCGGGTACATCATGGGCCTCATCGGGCCCAACGGAGCGGGGAAAACGACGGTCATCAAGCTCCTCTTAAACTTGATCCGGCGCGACGGCGGGGACATCCGCGTCTTCGGGCTCGACAATCTCGCCGCGGAGATGGAGATCAAGGCCCGCCTGGGAATCGTCCACGATACGCCTTTTTTCTACGAACATCTCCGCCTGGCCACCGTGGCCAAAACGGTCGCTCCTTTCTATCGGGATTGGGACGACGGATTGTTTCGCCGGTTGGCCGTTGAATTCGAGCTTCCCCTTGGAAAATCTTTTAAGGCGCTCTCCCGCGGAATGAAGATGAAGTTCGCTCTGGCCGTCGCCCTGTCGCATAAAGCCGACCTGCTCATCCTCGACGAACCCACCTCGGGGCTCGATCCCGTATTCCGCCGGGAATTGCTGAAAAAGCTTTCGGCGTTCATCCAGGACGAGGGCAAATCAGTCCTGTTTTCCACCCACATCACCTCCGACCTGGAGAGGATCGCCGATTTCATCACCTTCATCCGGAACGGCGAAATCGTCTTCTCGTCTCCGAGGGACGAAATCCTGGGAACCTGGGCCGTGGTCAAGGGAGGCCCCGAGCTGCTCGCGGCCGAACACCGGGCCCTCTTCAAGGGCGTCCGCCACGGCGAGTTCGGCGTCCAGGCCCTGACCCAGGACGGCGCCGAAGCCCGCCGCCGCTTCGGCCGCGGCGCGGTCATCGAAGAGGCCACGCTCGAAGACATCATGTTTTACATCAGCCGGGAGAACGGCCATGCTTAAGCTCTGGGCCAAGGATTGGCTCGCCGCCCGCTGGCTCCTGCTGGCCGATCTGGCCGTTCTCTGCCTTTATTCGCTCCAGCCGTATTTCTCGGCCGGATTCATCCTGGCGGGCGGCGCGGCCGTCATCCTCTTCGGCCTGGGCATCGTATTTTTCCTTGAAGACCGCAATCGGACCGAGGTCCTCTTCCTCAGCTTCCCGATCCGGAGAGCGGACGTCGTCGGCGCGCGCTATCTCTTCGGAGCGCTGCTCGTTTTGCTCTCGGGAGCGGCGCTGTTCGGCATCGTCGCTCCCGTGGCCGCCCTGGTCCAATCCGGCGTTTCCGGAGACGATCCGCTTAAACTTATCTCGATCGATGCGGCGGCCGCATTTCTCTGCCTGAGCGTCTTTCTCGTCGCCCTCTATCTCCCGTTCTACCACCGTTTCGGTTTCGGCCGAGGGACCATCCGGTTCGCGGCCGCCGCCTTGGGCCTGGCTGCGGCCGCTCTGGCCGCCTTCTTGCCGGCCCTGTCCGCGAAAAACGGCGGGGCCGAAGCGGCGTTCCGGGCGGTCCGAACAATCCGGCTTTCTCTGGGAACGGCCCTCTTTCTCGCGGCCGTCGCCGCTTTCATCATCGTGACGGGTTTTATCTCTTTTCGCGTGTCTCTCCGGTTTTATGAACGCCGGGAGTTCTGACGGAGTCCTCCATGAAACATCTGATCGTCATCCTCATCGTCGCCGTCCTGTTGCTGACCGCTCTTTTTTAAAAAGCGCGGGCCGGCCAGCCGGCCGGTTTCGGAGCCGATTTGCGTAAACGTACACGCAAATTGTTAAAAATAAAGTATTTCACTCACATCTTGATTTTTATCAAATATTTATCGTAAAATAAGGCGCTTTGATTTCCTTTTCCGTCTAGGAGCGATGATGCTTAATTTAAAAGAGCTTGAAGTCTGGTTTGTGACCGGAAGCCAGCATCTCTACGGCCCGAAGACCTTGAAGCAGGTCGCCGAGCACTCCCAGGAGATCGCGGCGTTCTTCGACAAATCTCCCCAGATTCCCGTGAAGGTCGTTTTCAAGCCGGTCATGACCGGCCCCGATGAAATCACCAAGCTGTGCGTTCAGGCCAATTCCTCCGAAAAATGCCTCGGCCTGATTACCTGGTGCCACACGTTCTCTCCGTCGAAGATGTGGATCAACGGCCTCAAGATTCTCCATAAGCCGATCCTTCATCTCCATACGCAATACAACCGCGATCTGCCCTGGGGCGAAATCGACATGGATTTCATGAACCTCAACCAGTCGGCCCACGGCGACCGCGAACACGGCTTCATCATGACCCGGCTCCGCCTGGAACGGAAGGTCGTCGTCGGGCATTGGCGGGAAAAAGACGTCCTTGGCCATATCGGCGTCTGGACGCGGGCCGCCGCGGCCTGGCACGACATCCAGAACGGCAAGATCGTCCGTTTCGGCGACAACATGCGCGAAGTGGCCGTGACCGAAGGAGACAAGGTCGAGGCCCAGATCAAGTTCGGTCTTTCGGTCAACACCTACGGGCTGGGCGACATTGTCAAAATCATCAACGACGTGCCCGAATCCGCCGTCGACAAGCTGGTGAAGGAATACGCCGAGGTCTACGCGGTGGCCAAGGACGGCAAAACCGGCGGAAAATTCCACGAGAACGTCCGCTATCAGGCCCGGATCGAAATCGGCATCAAATCGTTCCTGGAAAAGGGCGGATTCACCGGATTCACGACCACGTTCGAGGATCTCCACGGCCTGGCCCAGCTGCCCGGCCTGGCTTCCCAGCGGCTCATGGCGGCCGGGTACGGATTCGGCGCGGAAGGCGATTGGAAGCATGCCGCGCTCGTCCGCGCCCTCAAGGTCATGGGCGAAGGCTTGAAGGGCGGCTGTTCCTTCATGGAAGATTACACCTATCATCTGAATCCTTCGGGCATGAAGATCCTCGGAGCGCACATGCTCGAGATCTGCCCGACGATCGGCGACGGGAAAGCGAAGCTGGAAGTTCATCCCCTCGGGATCGGCGGAAAATCCGATCCGGCCCGCCTGGTGTTCAACGTCCCGACAGGCCCGGCCGTCTGCGCCAGCCTCATCGACATGGGCAACCGCTTCCGGATGATCGTCAGCGTCGTCGATTGCGTCAAGCCCGACGCGGACCTGCCGAAGCTGCCGGTGGCCCGGGCCCTCTGGGTTCCGCAGCCCGACCTCAAGATCGGCGCGGCGGCCTGGATCTACGCGGGCGGCGCGCATCATACGGCGTTCAGCCAGGCGGTGACCGCCGAATACATCGAGGATTTCTCGGCCATGGCCGGCATCGAATACGTGGCCATCGACAAAGGCACGAACCTCACTCAGTTCAAGAACGAGCTGAAGTGGAACGAGGTTTACTACCACCTCGCCAAGGGACTGTAAAACCGCAAAATCTTCGGCGAAGGAATTTTTGTTTTCGCGTGGATTTTGAGAGAAGGATAGCCTTCGCTTCTTCGTCCGGTTTTTAACGGACTTTCTCGATTATCTGGCTTGGCTCCCTAGCTCCGAAGCGTCGCGTAGGATACGCCGCGCTATTTACAAAGATGCTCGGCTCCGATTAACTCGTGCCCCGGCTTACCATTGAACGGAGATGCCGGGACGCTTCGAACATAATCGTTCGGCCTGGGCTTTGACAGGTTCTCGTGCCACGGCGGCCTTGCCGCATGGTACCGGCTTCTTCCGAGCCGGCTACCCAAGCATGATATTGAGAAAGTCCTAAACCGGACGATATCCGCTCCGGCAATCCTTTCCTCTATTTTCTCTCCACGCGAAAGAAGAGAAATTCGTTCGAAAATAATTGAAGGTTTTTACGCGTACGGGTTTTCGGTGGGATAAAGCGCGCCGGCAGGACGGTTGAAGCCGATGTCCTCGACGCCCAGCATCCGCATCGCGGCGAAAAGTGTTTTGCCGGCGGGGGCGAAGGCCACGACCGTGTGGTGGGGGAAGCGCTTCTCGATCAGGACATGGCGGTAGAACCGCCCCATTTCCTTGATGCCGATCACTCCGATGCCGCCGAAAGACTGCGGATCGACGTCGAGGACCGCGCCTTCGGCCATATAAGCCTTTAAAACCGCGTCCGCCGTGGACTGGAGACGGAAGATCGTGACGTCGCCGGGCTTGATCCGGCCTTCGATCGTGCCGCGGGTGATGTTCGGTTCCTTGCCGGCCTCCATGAGGCGGTGCATGATCAGCTGGTACTTGAGGCCCGGCTTGAGCAGGCAGCCCGACGGCGTATTGCCGCAGTGGAAGCCCATGAACAGATCGGTGGGTTTATACCCGGCGACGGCCTTTTTGGCCTTGGCAAACATGTCGGCGGGGACGGTGTTGTTGATGTCGAGCAGGGTGGCCGGGAGGGCCGTGGCGCAGGCGGCGATGTATTCGCTCAAAGCGCCGTAGATGTCCACTTCGCAGGAGACGGGGACCCCCCGGGCGGCCATCCGCGAATTGACATAGCAGGGGACGAATCCGAAGTAAGACTCGAAAGCCGGCCAGCACTTATTCGCAAAGACGCCGTAATCGGAAGCTCCAAGATTGGCTTCCATGAACCGGGTCAGGGCGACTTCATACTGGGCCAGCTTCTCAAGCATATCGGGAAAAGCGTTTCCGGCGCCCAATTCCTTGGCCATGTCCTTGGCGACGGCCTTGATCTCCGGCGCCCCCTTGGCCTTGAGGAAGATATCGTAGAGGTCGAGCTCGGAGTTTTCCATGACCTCGACGCCGATGTCGTAAAGGGGTTTGATCGGGGCGTTGCAGGCCACGAAATCGAACGGACGCGGACCGAAGGCGAAGATCTTCAGCCGCCGGAGCCCCAGCATGATCCGGGCGACGGGCACGAAGTCCCTGATCATCCCGGCGACTTCTCCGGGCGTGCCGACGGGATACTCGGGGATATAGGCGCGGATCTTCCGCAAGCCCTGGTTGTAGGACGAGCTGAGCAGGCCGCAGTAGGCGTCCCCCCGGCCGTTGATCAGGTCCTTGCCCGTTTCTTCGGCCGCGGCGGCGAACATCACCGGGCCATCGAACCGCTGGGCCAGCAAGGTCGTCGGCCCTTCCGGCCCGAAATTGCCGAGATAGAGAACCAGCGCATTCGCTCCGGCCGCCCGAAGCTCTTCGAGGGCCTTGAGGGCGTCTTTTTCGTTTTCGACGATCGCGGAGATTTCTTTCACCGGCAGGCCGAGCTTTTTGCCTTCGGCCCCAAGCTGCCCGCGGCGCTTGCGGGAGAGCTCGATCGGGAAACAATCCCGGCTGACGGCGACGAGTCCGATTTTAACGGCGGGAAGGTTCTTCATGGCTTTTCTTTTCCTTGTCCGTAATACGCGTCGGGGCCGTGTTTGCGTTGATGATGCTTTTCCCGGATATACGAGGGCAAGGGCTTGGCCCCGGGATTGAGGTGCCGCGTCTGGATGGCCATGTGGGCCACGGTTTCGAGGATCAGGGCGTTGCGGACGGCCGAAACCGGCGACAAGCCCCAGGTGAAGGGGCCGTGCCCGGCGACGAGGACGGCCGGCATTTCGAGGGGATTGATCCCGCCGTCGACGAACCGCTCGACGATGACCGCGCCGGTGTTTTTCTCGTATTCTCCGGCGACTTCCTTTTTCGTCAGGAAGCGGGTGACCGGGACCGGGCCGTTGAAGTGATCGGCATGGGTCGTCCCCAGGCAGGGGATCTCCGCTCCGGCCTGGGCGAACGATGTGGCGGCCACGCTGTGTGCGTGGGAGATTCCTCTCAGGTCGGGGAAAGCCCGATAGAGGGCCAGGTGCGTCGGCGTGTCGGAGGATGGCTTCATTTTTCCCTCGACCACCTTCCCCGAGAGGTCGACGAGGACGATGTCCCGGGCCTTGAGGGCGTCGTAGGGAACGCCGCTCGGCTTGATGGCCACGAGCCCCGTGACCGGATCATAGCCGCTGGCGTTGCCCCAGGTCAGGATCACCAGCCCCTTGAGAACGAGCTCGAGATTGGCCTGCCAGACGTTCCCTTTCAGGTCTTCGAGCATGGCGACCTCCTTCGTTGCCGCTAGGACAGCTGTTTGTCGCGGATATCCAGAAGGTCCTTCATAACAGAATAAAGGGATCCGGTCCAGCCCGGCGTACCGAAGGCGTCATGGAGCTTCCGATAGAGGGGGTAAAGCTCTCCGTACACGCGGTGATGTTCCGCGTTCGGCTTGAAGGTCTTGGTCTTGAGCCCGCACATCGCCGTCTGGGCGCCGGCGAAATCGCCGTGGGCTCCGGCCGCCACGGACCCGGCGATCGCCGATCCCAGGGCGCAAGTCTGGGCCGACCGGGCGATTTTCATTTCCAGGCCGGTCACGTCGGCGTAGATCTGCATGACCAGGGGATTCTTCTCGGCGATGCCGCCGCAATTGATCACTTCGTCGATGCGGACGCCGTATTCCTGGAACCGCTTGATGATGGTCAGGGCGCCGAAGGCGGTCGCCTCGATGAGGGCCCGGTAGATCTCCTCGGGCTTTGTATGGAGCGTCTGGCCGATGAGCAGGCCGGTCAGCCGCTGGTCGACGAGAATCGTCCGGTTGCCGTTGTTCCAGTCGAGGGCCAGCAAGCCCGAAGCTCCCGGTTTGAGCTTGGCCGCCTTTTTCGTCAATTCCGCGTGCGAGCCGTTTTTCGGTCCGCCCGGCTGGATCTCGTTGACGAACCAGTTGAAGATGTCGCCGACGGCCGATTGGCCGGCTTCCAGGCCGAAGTAAGAGGGCAGAACCGAGCCGTCGACGATGCCGCAGAGGCCGGGCACATCGGCCAGCGTCTTGTCGTTCGGCCAGACGCAGATGTCGCAGGTGCTCGTGCCGATGATCTTGACGAACTTGCCGGGGAAAACGCCCGAGCCGACGGCGCCCAGATGGGCGTCGAAGGCCCCGACGGCCACAGGAAGGCCCTGGGGCAATCCGAGGCGGGCTGCCCATTCGGCCGAAAGACCGCCGGCCTCGACGTCGGACGTATAAGTTTCGTTGTACAGGCGGTTGCGAAGGTCGCCCAGCTTCGGATCGAGCTTGGCCAGAAAATCGCGGGCCGGCAGGCCTCCCCAGGCCGCGTTGAACATGGCTTTATGGCCGGCGGAACAGCGGCTCCGCTTGATCCGGTCGGGCCGGGTTTCGCCGACGAGGGCGGCCGGGATCCAGTCGCAACATTCGACCCAGCTGGCCGCCGCGTCGAAGACCTTGGGATCGACCCTCAGGCAGTGGAGGATCTTGCTGAAGAACCATTCGGACGAATATGTCCCGCCGCATTTGGCCAGGTATTCGGGATGCTCGGCTTTGGCCAGGGCGGTGATTTCGGCCGCCTCGGCGAACCCGGTGTGGTCTTTCCAGAGCCAGGCCATGGCGTTCGGATTTTTCCGGAATTCCTTGCGGCGGCTGAGAGGGGCGCCGGCGGCGTCAACGGGGAGGGGCGTGGAACCGGTCGTATCCACGCCGAGGCCGACGACCTGGGAAGGGGAGAACGTCTTGTCGGCTTTCCTGGCCAGGGCCAGGGTTTTGCGGACGGTGATTTCCGCGCCCAGGAGATAATCATCGGGATTCTGGCGGGCGAGGTCGGGATTTTTGGGATCGAGGACGATGCCGTCGCGGCCCGTGGGATAAGGGAAAACCGCCGTGGCGATTTCCCGTCCGTTGGAAATGTCGACGAGCAGGGCCCGGACGGTATTGGTCCCGTAATCGAGACCGAGGCTGTATTTGGAGGTTTTAGACATGGATGGAGACCCCTTCCTTGGCAGGCAATATGGGAAAAGTATCGGGCCCGATGGGGGCCGGTCGATTCCGGACGGATTGGGCGTTCATCGGAGAGCCTCCCTATTAAATTGGAAAGCGGGCCGAATGTCAAGCGTTAACGTACACGCACGGCAAACATTTGTCATCCGGGCCCCGTTTCTTGCCGAAGGAATTCGGAATCCGGATGTCTTTTCGGAGTTGTTTTTTTTGCCTGATGCGCTAAGATATTCCTTCGCTTTCCTCATCTTCGGCCCGAAGGAGGACTCATGTTTACGTTCAGGCGATTCCGCCGGGCGCTTCTTTCCATTTTATTCGTCGTCGGCGCCGTTTCGGCTTTTGCCGACGCGCCGGCCGCTTTCAATGAAGCCCTTTTGAAAAGCATCACGTATCGCAATCTCGGCCCGTTCCGGGCCGGCTCCTGGGTGACCGCGTTCGCCGTTCCGACGATTCCGGCCCGCGACCATCTTTATACGCTCTATGTCGGGACCCGCAACGGCGGCGTTTGGAAAACCGTCAATGCAGGGACGACCTTTGAGCCGATTTTCGACGCCCAGACGAAGCTTTCGATCGGCGATATCGCCGTCGCCCCGACCGATCCGAACATCGTCTGGGTCGGTACGGGGGAGGCGGCCAACGCCCGGTCCTCCCATTCCGGCAACGGCGTCTACAAATCCACGGACGCGGGAAAGACCTGGACGTTCGTCGGCCTGGCCGATTCCCAGCATATCGCCCGGGTCGTCATCCATCCGAAAAATCCGGACGTCGTTTATGTCGCCTCCATGGGCCATCTGTTTTCGACCAACGCCGAGCGCGGCGTTTTCAAGACGACGGACGGCGGAAAAACGTGGGCCAAGGTTTTATATCTCAATGAAAAAGTCGGCGTCGTCGATCTGACGATCGTCGAATCGCAGCCGGAGACGCTTTACGCGGCCTCCTACGACAAGGTCCGCCAGCCCTGGAATTATGAGCTCGGCGGACCCGAAAGCGCCATTTACAAAACCACGGACGCCGGGGCGCATTGGACCCGGCTCGCCGGCGGGCTCCCCACGGGGCGGGTCGGCCGGATCGGCCTCGACGTCTATCAGAAGAATCCGAACATCCTCTGCGCCGTCGTCGAGGACGGCAATCCCCGCGAGCTTTCGGCCAAGGAAGCAGAAGCGGCCAAGCGCTTCCCCGGGAGAACCCGGACTCCGACCGTCGGCAACATCGTTTATCGGAGCGACGACGCCGGCGCGACCTGGCGCAAAATCAATGTCGGCTATGAACAAGCCCTGGATAAATCGCCGTATGCTTTCAACCAGCTGCGGATCGATCCGAATGATCCCGAGACCGTCTATATCACCGGGCAATCGCTGTTTTCGACCAACGACGGCGGCAAGACCTGGAAAGGCACGACCTGGCCGCCCGACGGGGTGATGCAGAAGGCGTTCGGGGACTGGCGGTGCATGTGGATCGATCCCCTCGATTCCAACCGGCTGATCTTCGGCAGCGACGGCGGGGTGAACATCTCTTATGACCGGGGGCTGACCTGCCATCACGCCTACAACATGCCCCTGACGGAATGGTATGCCGTCGGGGTGGACATGGAGGACCCGTACAACATTTACTGCGGCCTGCAGGACCACGATTCATGGAAGGGGCCGTCCAACGGCTGGGCGGGCGAGATCAGCCTGGCCGACTGGGTCACGGTCGGCGGCGGCGACGGCATGTACAACTGCGTCGACCCGACCGATTCCCGCTGGGTGTACAACAACCGGGAGATGGGGACGATGTGGCGGTTCGACCAGAAGCTCGGGGTTCAGACCCTCATCACTCCGCGGCGGCCGGACGGCCAGCCGCGGCTCCGCTTCAACTGGACCCCGCCCATCGCCCTTTCGCCCCATAATCCGGCCGTGGTGTATACGGGCGCCCAGGTGGTCCTCCGGTCCGAGGACCGCGGCGACCATTGGCGGGAGATCAGCCCCGACGTGACGACGAACGAAGAAGCCAAGCAGAACGGCGAGGGTTTCGTTCCCTATTGCACGCTCACGACCCTGGCCGAATCGCCGGCCGCGGCCGGCGTCATCTGGTCGGGAAGCGACGACGGAAAAGTTTTCATGACCAAGGACGGCGGAACGACGTGGTTCGACCGGACGTCCGCCCTGGCCGAGGCCGGGGCGCCGGCGAATTACTGGGTGAGCCGGGTCTGCCCGTCGCCCCATGACGCGGCGACCTGTTTCGTTTCGAAGACCGGCTGGCGTTTCGACGAATTCGGCCCGCGCTTCTACCGGACGACGGACTACGGCGAAACCTGGGCCTCGATTTCCGGCAATTTGCCTTCCAACGCCTCGATCAACGCCGTCGTGCAGGACCGGAAAAATCCGAATCTCCTGTTCATCGGGACCGAATACGGCGTCTTCGCCTCCGTCGACGCCGGAACGACCTGGGTTTCATTCCGGAACAACATGCCGTCAGTGGAGGTCACCGACCTGGTCATCCATCCGAGGGAAAACGATCTCGTCGTCGCCACGTACGGCCGCGGCGGCTGGATCGCCGACATCTCGCCGCTGCAGGAAATGACCCCGGCCGTGCTGGGAAAGGACGTCCACCTCTTCGCCATCGAGCCGCGGACGCAGCGGATCGTCACCGTGACCGGCAATTACCAGCTCCTCGGGGACAGCCATCTCATCACCCCGAACGAGCCGAACGCCGTGGCCGTCAATTATTATCTCAAGGCCAAGGCCGCCGGACCGGTGAAGATCACCATCAGCGACGGCGGCGGCAAGGTTCTCTCGGAGATGACCGGAGGGGGGGAGGCGGGCCTTAATACCGCGTATTGGAGCATGCGGATCCGCCGGCCCGGAGCGCCGGAGTGGGCCGATGATTACGGAAACGACAACTTCGTCGATCCCGGCGAGTATTCCGTCAAAGTCGAAATCGGCGAAACG
>Ga0172371_10001265_pt1 | contig 40023 bp, 34 predicted proteins | sample Lak12m_FD_114543 | JGI IMG/M metagenome (GOLD analysis project Ga0172371, IMG submission 114543) | Freshwater microbial communities from Kabuno Bay, South-Kivu, Congo - kab_022012_12m | ecosystem: Environmental > Aquatic > Freshwater > Lake | place: Democratic Republic of the Congo: South-Kivu... | reverse complement strand
TCGTCAAGCGGCCGCCACGACCGCCGGCGCTGCCCACCGCCGCTTGGATCAACAAGCCCGAGACAGAGGAGGTTGCTCACTGAATGCGAACGACGACCGTCTCATTCGACTTGACAGGTTCCGGGCTCGGGTTCAACATCCGTGTCCGGATTGTCGATAGGAGTCACGGAAGGGCCCCAAGAAAGGGTCGGACCGCTGCACGGCAGAAGGGAGCCGGCCGCCGTGGCACGTCAAGACAAGAACCCCTTGTTCCGCCGCGAGGCGCTGAGCAGCCTCAACGACATCGATGGGCTGGACCGGCTCGTCACGGTGACCCATCCGCGAGCCTGGTTGACGCTGGCCGCCGTGGGGCTGCTGATCGTCGCCGCTATGGCATGGGCATTCGCCGGCCGCCTGACCATCACCGTCAGCGGCAACGGGATCCTGCTCAAGGGCGGGCACACGATGCGCGCGGTGAGCACGGGCAGCGGCCAGCTCACCGCTATTCTGGTAGGTCTGGGCGAGTACGTCCACGACGGACAGGCCATCGCCCAGGTGATGCCTTCGGAGCTGCAGTCGGCGGTCGACGTCAAGGCGGCCGAGGTCGAGCGGCTGCAGACCGCCTACGACGACCTCGTGGCAGACGCCCCGGTCGACGAGGAGGCACTCGCGTCGACGAACGCCGCGCTCACGAAAGCGCAACGGTCGCTCGCCCGGGTGCGGCTCGACCTGGAGGAAGCGTCCACGGTGCTCTCGCCCTACTCCGGTGTCGTCAGCTCCCTCGAGGCTCACCAGGGTCAGTACGTGACCCCCGGCACTCCCCTCATGACCGTGGAGCCCACCGACGTGCCTCTGAGAGCGACGCTCTATCTTCCGGACAAGGACGGCAAGAAGGTCCAACTTGGTCAGCCGGTCCAGATCATGCCCACCAGCGTCAGCACCGAGGAATACGGCTACCTGCTCGGCGAAGTCACCTTCGTGGACGACCTCCCCGCCACGCCGGAGAGCATGCAGGCGGTGCTTCAGAACGAGTTCCTCGTCCAGCAGCTGGCCGCCGGCGGGACGGTGCTGCGTATCGAGGCGAAGCTGACGCCGGCGCCGGGGAACCCCAGCGGCTACGCCTGGTCCTCGTCGGGCGGACCGGACATGCGGATCTCCTCAGGCACTACCGTGGCCGCTCGCGTGGTGCTCTCCCGGGATCCGCCCATCACGTACGCCTTTCCGCAGATCAAACGCCTCACCGGCGACTCCGAATGAGGGGCCGCCGTGATCGCCGAGTGCGGACGCCGACCGTGCTCCAGATGGAAGCGGTGGAATGCGGCGCCGCGGCGCTCGGGATCATCCTCGCCTACCACGGCCGGTACGTCCCGCTTGAAGAGCTGCGCGAACGCTGCGGCGTCTCTCGCGACGGCAGTAAGGCCGTCAGTATCATCAAGGCGGCGCGCATCTATGGACTGGAGGCGGGCGGCTGGCGGTTGGACCTCTCAGACCTGCGGACCCGCACATTCCCCCTGATCGTCTTCTGGAAGTTCAGCCACTTCCTGGTGCTCGAGGGCTTCCACAAGGACCGGGTGTACCTCAACGACCCGGCCTGCGGCCCGCGCTGGGTGACGGAGAAGGAGTTCGACGAGGGGTATACCGGCATCGCGCTGCAGTTCTCGCCCGGCCCGGATTTCGCCCGCGGCGGCAAGCCTCCCGGCCTGCTCGCCACCCTGAAGCCACGACTGGCGTCATCCCATGCGCCGCTTGCGTTCGTGATCCTCGCCGGACTCGCCCTGGCGATCCCGGCCGTCATAGCGCCTCTCTTCACCCAGGTCTTCGTCGACGGCTACCTCGTGCAAGGGCTCAACTCATGGGTCGTGCCGCTGCTGTTCGTCATGCTCGGCACCGCGGTGCTGATCGCCCTCCTCACCTGGCTGCAGCAGGCGTACCTGGTCCGCCTGCAGGTGAAGCTCTCCGTGACGACGTCGAGCCGCTTCTTCTGGCATGTGCTGCGCCTGCCGATGCAGTTCTTCTCGCAGCGATACGCCGGCGAGATAGGCAGCCGCGTGGCACTCAACGATCTGGTGGCCATGCTGCTCTCGGGTCAGCTCGCGACCACCGCCATCACCATTCTCACCCTGGTGTTCTACCTCGTCCTGATGACTGCATACTCCTGGCCCCTGACGCTCACCGGGGTCGTGATCGCCGTCCTCAACCTGGTGGCGCTGCGAGCGGTGTCGCGGCGCAGGACAGACGCGAACCGCCGCCTGCTGCAGGAGATGGGCAAGCTGACCGGCACCACCATGGCCGGTCTGCAGATGATCGAGACCATCAAAGCAAGCGGCATGGAGGACGACTTCTTCGCCCGCTTCGGCGGCTTCCAGGCCTCGGTCGTGGAGGCTTCGCAGACACTCGGCATCAAGACGCAGCTGCTCAATGCCGTGCCGGTCTTCCTCGGCCAGTTCAACGCTCTCGTCATGTTGACCTGGGGCGCCTGGCTCGTCATCGAAGGGCAACTCACCGTCGGCATGCTCGCCGCGTTCATCGCCCTGATGGCGGCGTTCATCGCCCCCTTCTCCGTGCTTGTGACCCTCGGGGGGACGGCTCAGGAGGCACACGGCGACATGATGCGGCTCGACGACGTCCTCAAGGCGCCGGTCGATCCCCAGATGCGGGACCGTACGACCGACGATGCGCACCTCGGTGCGCAATTCGGTGAGGCACCCAAGCTGGAGGGCCATCTGGAGATCTGCGGCCTCACCTTCGGCTACAGCCGGCTCGACGAACCCCTGATCAGCGACTTCGACCTGACCGTTCGGCCGGGACGACGAGTCGCTCTCGTCGGCGGCTCGGGCAGCGGCAAGACCACCATCGCCAACCTCGTCTGCGGCCTCCTGGAGCCCTGGGAGGGGCAGATCCTCTTCGACGGCAAGCCGCGCGACGAGATCCCACGACAGATCATGGTTGGTTCCGTGGCGCGCGTCAGCCAGGAGATACACCTCTTCGAGGGAAGCACCACCGACAACCTCACGATGTGGGACACGACCATGCCCGAGGAGTGGGTCGTCCGGGCCGCCGGCGACGCCTGCACGCTGGACATGCTGACCGCCCGACGCGGCGGGCTGGCTTCACCGGTCGCCGAAGGGGGAGCGAACTTCAGCGGAGGAGAGCGGCAGCGACTGGAGATCGCCCGCGCCCTTGCGACGAACCCGCGCCTGGTGATCCTCGATGAAGCCACCAGCGCCCTGGACCCGGTCACCGAGGCCGCCGTGGATCGTGCCCTGCGTCGCCGCGGCTGCACCTGCCTGATCATCGCGCACAGACTCAGCACCATCCGAGACTGCGACGAGATCATCGTTCTGGATCGTGGGGCCGTGGCGGAGCGCGGCACACACGAGGAGCTTCTCGCCCGGGACGGAGCCTATGCCCGACTCGTCAGGGAATAGGCCCGCGCCGCCCGGGACGGGCATGCCTGTGGACGACGAGCTCTGGCTCGCCGATCGCCCCCATGTGGAGCTCGGCGGCAATCAGCCGTGGCTGCTCGACGACCCTGAACAGTGCTGGGCAGTGGTGGCCGGCACCATGGACGTGTTCGCGGTGCATGTGGGCGCCGACGGCGAGGTCGGTGCGCGCCACCACGTGGCGCAGGCGCAGGCCGGCCAGCTCCTGACCGGCACCCAGGTGACGCCGGGAGCGCCGGGAGCAGCCGGCATGGCCCTTCTCGCGGTCCCCGCCGGCACCGTCTCGATCGTGGAGATCACCGCCGCCGAGGTGGGGGCGCTGCTCGCCGATCCACTGGAGAGGCTCCTGACCACACTCGCCCTCACGGAATGGGCCGAAGCGCTCTCCGCCACCCTGCCCCGGACCAGGCCGCCGTTCACCGGTATCGCCGCCCTGCCGGGTGCCGACCTGGTGCTCGGCGCCGGCACCGCACTCACCGTACGCGGGGGAGCCGCATGCGTCCGCGTGCGCCGCGGCCGGGCACTGCTGGCCTCCGACCCCGCCATGCCGCTGACATCCGAGCGCGGCTGGGTACCTCTGACCGGCGACAGCTGGCTCATGCCGGAGACCGACGTGACGTGCGACGTGATGCACCTTGCCCAGGCGGTGCGCGAGGCACCAGGGCTGACACCGATGACCGGCCTCAACGAGCTTCTGCTGCAGTCGATCGCCGACCATCAGCAGGCCGAGGTGCAGGCCGAGGCGGACCGCCTGAGACGGCGGGACACCAGGACACGACAGGCCTTCGCCCGTACGATCGCCCGCCAGGCACGGGTACTCGACCACGACTACGACGAGGCCGAGGGCGGCGAAGAAAGCGCACTGCTCGATGCCTGTCGCGTGATCGGGCGACGACTGGGGGTGCGCTTCCGGCCGTCGCCGACGAGCTGGCGCGGCAAGGGGTACGACCCGGTCTCGGCCATCGCCCGCGCATCACGCGTGCGCTACCGCGAGGTGAAGCTCGAGGGTGAGTGGTGGCGCAGCGACAGCGGCCCGCTTCTGGCCCTCACATCCAACGGGTCGCCCCTGGCGCTGCTGCCCCGGACCCGACGTCGCTACCGGGCCTACTCGCCCGAATCGGCGCGGCCGGTCGCCGTCGACTCTGAGCTGGCGGCAACGCTCAGGCCCACCGCCATCATGTTCTATCGCCCGCTGCCCGAGCGGCCGTTGCGGGGCCGCGACATCCTCGCGTACGTGCTGCACGGCAGCCACCGCGACCTTGTCGCGGTCGGCCTGCTCAGCCTGCTTGCGGCCGTCATCGGGCTGGCGCTGCCGGTGTTCACCGGCCTCGTCTTCGGCTCCACGATCCCGGCCGGCAATCGCCTGGGGCTGGCGGAGATCGCCGTCATGCTGCTCATGCTGGCCGTCACCCTGGGTGTCTTCTCGTACACTCGCGGCGTCTCCATGGTGCGTCTTCAGACACGCATCGACAACGAGCTGCAGGCCGCCATCTGGGACAGGTTGCTGGCGCTGCCGCCGTCGTTCTTCCGGGGTTTCACGGCCGGCGATCTCGCCGTCCGGGTCACCACCATCAACCAGGTGAGCGCCATCTTCTTCAACAGCGTACTCGGCTCGCTGCTGGGCGCGGTGTTCTCGCTGGTGAACCTGTTGCTGATCCTCACCTACAGCGCCTCGCTGGCGTTGCTGGCTTTGCTGCTGCTGATCGTCGCGGTCGCCGTGTCGCTGGCCGTGGCGCTGCTCCAGCTCCGCGTCCGGCGCCGCGTCTTCGAGATCCAGGGCCAGCTGTCCGGCGTGGTGTTGCAGCTGGTCTCGGCGATCGCCAAGCTGCGCGACACCGGCTCGGAAGAGCGTGCGTTCATGCGCTGGAGCGACGGCTTCGTCGAGATGACCCGCGCCACGGTCAAGGCGGCGCGCATCGGGATAATCAGCCTGGCGTTCAACGCCGCGTTCCCTGTCCTCTGCTCGGCGGCCACCTTCGCCGTCTTCTACTTCTTCCTCGGCGACGACCTCCAGACCGGCCGCTTCATGGCCTACACGGCGGCGTTCACGCAGCTACTGGCCGGCCTTCTGGCCATGAGCATCGCTCTGGTGTCGCTCACTAACGCGGCGCCGCTCTATGAGCGCACCAAGCCGATCCTCGAGGCCGCGCCGGAGGTCGACGACACCAAGGCCGACCCCGGCGAGCTGCGCGGCCACATCGAGATGAGCCACGTGACATTCTCCTACGACCCGGAGGCGACACCCACCATCCATGACCTCTCGCTGGAGGTGAGGCCGGGCGAGTTCGTTGCCCTCGTCGGCCCGTCGGGTGCCGGCAAGTCCACGCTCTTCCGGCTCCTCCTCGGCTTCAACGAGCCCGATTCCGGCGAGATCCGTTACGACGAGCAGGACCTGCGCACGCTGGACCTCGGCGCCCTGCGACGCCAGATCAGCACGGTCCTGCAGAACGGCCGCGTGTTCTCCGGCACCATCCAGCTCAACATCTCAGGGGCCGCGCAGCTCACCCAGGACGAGATCTGGGAGGCGGCCCGGGCCGCCGGGCTGGCGGAAGACATCGAGGCGATGCCCATGGGCATGTTCACCTACGTGGCCGAGGGCGGCGTGACACTGTCCGGAGGCCAGCGCCAGCGACTGTTGATCGCGCGAGCCCTGAGCACCAAACCGGCCATCCTGTTCTTCGACGAAGCCACCAGCTCACTGGACAACCGCACCCAGGCCATCGTCATGGAGAGCCTCGAGGCGCTCCGCGCGACCCGCCTGGTGATCGCCCAACGGCTCAGCACCGTGCGGGCGGCCGACCGCATCTACGTTCTCGAGAACGGGAGCGTGGTGGAACACGGCACGTACGACGAGCTGATGAGCCGGCCGGGCCTCTTCAGGCGGCTGGCCGAGCGGCAGCTCGTCTGACAGTCGGACGCCGATCCCCCACGGCTTCTCCCACGGGAGGTCATGTCGTACCACCGCACGTCCGATACAGACGGTGAAGCCGATCGGCACGCGCTCAGCAGCGCGGTAGCGTCAGGCGAGGCCGTGTCGGACTCCGGGACGGGAACGACTACGGGACGGCGGCGCAGGAGAGTCGAGTCGAAGAAGATGGCGGCACATCGAGAGGACAACGAACGGGATCCCGCCGCGGAGATCGCGTCCCGGCTCCCCATCGCCGGACGGTCTTCGTGGCTCATGCTGGCGGGCATCGGCCTGCTGATCGTCGCCGGTGTGCTCTGGCTCGTCCTCGGCCGCGCCCCGGATACCGTCGCCGGACGCGGCATGATCGTCCCGGCGCAGGGGTTCATCGAGCTCGGCACCGCGCTTCGGGGCGTCATCACCGAGGTCGCCGTGGCGCCGGGCGACCAGGTCCTGGAGGGGTCCGTCGTCGCGCGCATCGTCACAGACGAGGGCGAGAAGGAGACCGTCGTCAGCCCGACCGACGGTGCGGTCGCCAGCGTCCTGATACGTGCCGGCACCGTCACCAAGCGCGGCACGCCATTGCTGACGATACAGCCTGAAGGCTCGGAACTGATCGTGACGGCCTTCGTCCCTGCCGGCCCGGGCAAGCGCGTCGAGCCCGGCATGCGCGTGCGCGTGAGCCTTGCCTCGGCTCCTCGATCGCAGTACGGGACACTGCTGGGAAGCGTCGTGTCCGTCTCCCCCGTGCCCGTCCCCCTCGAACGCGTACTGCTGGTCGTAGGCGAGAATCAGACCGTCGCCGATTTCTTCCTGGCAGAAGGGCCGGTCCTGGAGGTCGCCGTGGGACTCGAGCCTGACCCGGGCACTCCCAGCGGCTACGAGTGGAGCGTCGGCGAAGGGCCCCCGACGCCGCCGTCGATCGGCACACTGGCCGACGTGTGGGTCGTGGTGGCAGACAAGACCCCGGCCGGGCAGATCCTGCCGTGAGCGCCGGGACCACGCCGTGAGCGCCGGACCCGCAGTCCGTCCCAGCCTGCGCGGCCTCGTGAGGGCGGGGCCGTCCGCGTTCCTGTTCACCGTCCTGGCCGGCCTGTTGGCGCTCGTGCCCGGTCTGGCCGTGCCGCTGCTCATACGGACGTTCCTCGACCAGTACCTCGTCGCCGGCGCCACCGACTGGGGAGTGCCGGCCGTCGTCGGCCTACTGGTCGCCGCGCTCACGGCCGGTGCGCTGAGCTGGCTGCAGTATCTGGTGCTGGGCCGGTTCGCCGTGCGACTGAGCGCCACCCGCTCGACGGCGTTCGTCTGGCACGCTCTCCGTATCCCCGTCCCGGACGTGGAAGCCCTGGGCACCGGCGACATCATGGCCCGCGGAGCGGTGACTCAGCGCCTGGCCTTCCAGGGCGGCATGATCGTACCTCTGTCGTTCGTGAGCTCGATGACCGTCATCGTCTACTCCGCGGTGCTGCTGGTGCTGGACCTCCGTCTGGGGACGGCCGCACTGGTGGTCGTGGTCGCATCGGCCCTGCTGTCGTATGGCCTGCTCCCGCGGCGGGCCGCCTGGCAGCGGGAGGCCGACCGGGCCAGAGTGGCGCAGTCCAGCCTCACCAGCGAGATCGTCTCGAGCGTCGAGACTGTGAAAGCCTCTGCCGCCGAACAGTGGCTCTTCGCTCGCTGGTGCCGGTCGCGCGACACGGTGGGCCGGGCTGCTTCCCGCCTCGGGATCAGCGGGCAGCGCCTGGAGATGGTCGGCCCCCTGGCTCCCACGGTCGGCCTGGGCGTCGTCCTCGCCGTCGGCATCTGGATGGTGCTCGCCGGCCAGCTGACGCTGGGCACCCTGGTCGCCTCTCAAGGCCTTCTGCTGCAGGTCCTGGTCCGCACCGGTCAGCTGGTCTGGCTCGGGGTGCTGCTCAGCGCGGTGCAGAGCGCCGATGAGCAGGCGGCGGTGGTGCAGGATGTGGCTCTGGACCCTGAGGTCCGTCGCGTCCCGGAGGTGTCGCTCTCCGTCTCGGGCGACCGTCCGGCCGCTGTGAGCCTGCGCTCCGTGACCTTCGGCTACGACCGCGCAGCGGCGCCGCTTCTGCGCGATCTCCATCTGGACGTGCCGACCGGCAGCAGGGTCGCCGTGGTCGGCAGCAGCGGGAGCGGCAAGTCCACGCTCGTGAAGCTGGTGGTCGGAGAGCTGCAGCCGTGGTCCGGGCAGGTGCTGATAGACGGCGTGCCGCGTCTGGACTTGCCTCGCGGCCCGCGCACGCATGCCGTCGCCTACGTCCCGCAGGTACCGGTGCTGGTGCCCGGTACCATCCGCGACAACATCACGCTGTTCGACGACGGCTTGCCCGCCGCGGAGGTCGTCGCTGCCGTACGCGACGCGTGCATCGAAGACGCCATCGCCGCACGGCCGCTCGGCCTGGACGAGCCGGTCGCCGGGTCCGGGCACGGCTTCAGCGGCGGTGAGCTGCAACGGCTTGCCATCGCCCGCGCCCTCTGTCACCGGCCGAGCATCCTCGTCCTCGACGAGGCCACCAGTGCACTGGACCCTGTCGTCGAGGTCGAGGTCGAGCGCAATCTGGGCGACCGGGCCTGCACCTGCCTGGTCGTGGCGCATCGCCTCAGCACCGTCCGTGACGCCGACCACATCGTGCTCCTCGACGGCGGCCACATCCTGGAGCAGGGCCCGTACGCAGAGCTCAGGAAGCACGGCCGCTTCGCGGAGATGCTCCATGGCTGACGTGCCGGGACCGCTGGATGAGGCCGTCGAGCGCGTCTCGCGCGGACGCGACCGCGGCGTGCTCGACGCCCCGCGGCGCGCCGACCCTCTGGAGGACGCCGTGGCGGTGGCCGCCAGCGTAGTCGGCGGTTCCGCGCGCTCCGCGGACCCGGAGTCCGAAGCCGACCTGGAGCCGACCGACGCCGTCCTGGCCGCCTCCGGCCTCATGGCCTGGCGGATCGGCCTGGCCGGCCGGTGGTGGGCGGCCGTGACGACGCCACTGCTGGTGCGCTCGCCGTCCGGCCCGGCGGCCGTGGTCCCGGTGGCTCACGGCAGCGCGATCGTGGATGGCGGGACGCGCCAGGTCCGGCGGCTCGGCCGGCGCTCGGCACGGCTCCTCAGCGGACCGGCCGCGGCGCTGGCCGGCGAGCTTCCCGGCGACAGCCGCTGGTGGCACCTGCTGGCCTGGTCGCTCGGCCGCCACCGCGCGGACCTGTGGCTGTTGCTCGCCCTCGGCCTGGCAGGGGGCATCGCCGGACTCCTGCTGCCGCTGGTGACCGGCATCATCTTCGAGGCGGCCGTTCCGGACGGCGACATCGGCCGCATCGTGGTGCTTCTCGCGGTGTTCGCCGTCGGCAGCGTCGGGGCGGCGGTGCTCGCCCTGGCCCGCGGCCGCCTCATCGTCCGCATCCGGGACCGCAGCGACTCGGTCCTCGGCCCCGCCGTCATGGCGCACCTGCTGCGGCTGCGGTCCGCGTTCTTCCGTTCGCGCGCGGCCGGAGACGTGGTCAACCGTGTCCTGTCCGTGGATGCGGCCCGCCAGCAGGTCGACGATGCCGTGCTGGCCGCCCTTGTGACGGCGGTCTTCGGGCTTTCGAACCTGATCTACCTCGTGGCCGCCGACGTCCTGGTCGGGCTGGTCAGCGCCGCTGCCACGGTCGTCGCTCTGGGCGCCTCGATCGCCGCCCAGCTGCGGGCACACGCCCGGCTGCCGCGCCTGCTCGAGGCCCGCAGCCGCAGCGATGCGACCCTGCTGGCCCTTCTCGACTCCCTCTCCTGCTGGCGGACCGCCGGTGCCGAGGCACGGGCGCTGGCGCGCTGGGCGACCGACCAGGGGGAGAGCACGGTCGCCCTGCATTCCCGGCTACGTGCGATCGGGCTCACCGAGCCGATCAACGTGGCTGCCCCCCTGGCGGTCGTTGCGGTGTTCGTCGCCGCAGTGATGCTGGTATCCGGCGACCAGCTGACACCGGGATCGACCAGCGCGCCGGGGGTCTTCCTGGGCATGTATGCCGCCGTCGCGCAGCTGGCGGTCGCGATGGTGGCTCTCGCCAACCAGCTGGTCACGCTCTCCGATCTGGGTCCGGTCCTGGACCGCCTGCAGCCGGTGGTGGTCGAACCGCGCGAGCGCGGAGCCGCGGCCCGGTCGCCCGGCCGGCTGTCGGGCGCCTTCTCGCTGTCGCAGGTCGTGTTCGGATACCGCGCGGACCGGCCGCCGCTCTTCGACGGACTCGACTTGGCCGTGGAACCCGGTGAGCTCCTGGCCGTCGTCGGCCCGTCGGGCAGCGGCAAGTCCACCCTCCTGCGGCTGCTGCTGGGCTTCGAGGAGCCGTGGGACGGATCGGTGTCCTTCGACGGCCACGACCTCTCCGGCCTGGATCCGGTAGCGGTCCGGCGCCAGCTGGGCGTGGTGCTGCAGGCATCACGGCCGCTGGGCGCCACGGTGCGCGAGTGCGTCGGCGGCGCCCGACGGCTCGACGACGACGAGATCTGGTCGCTCCTGGAGCAGGCCGGACTGGCCGACGACGTCCGACGCATGCCCCGGCGACTCCAGGCGCCGGTCGGCGACCACGGTCTGTCACTGAGCGGCGGCCAGCGTCAGCGGCTGATGCTGGCCGCCGCTCTGGCCGGCCGGCCACGCATGCTGCTGCTGGACGAGGCTACCAGCGCGCTCGACACCATGACCCAGACCATCGTGATGCGGACGATCGTGTCGTACCCGGCGACACGGGTAGTCGTGGCACACCGTCTCAGCACGGTGCGCCGCGCCGACCGGGTGGTCGTCGTCGACGGCGGCCGCATTGCCGAAGAGGGCACCCCCGAGGCACTGCTTGCAGCCGGTGGTCACTTCGCACGTCTCGCTGCCAGACAGGTACTCTGACGCGACGGTGCCTGCGGACAGGAGGTACCTCATCGTGAAGCCGAGAAGCCGGGGAGCGGACGTTCCCTGCCTGGAGCGATCGCGAGAGTCGGCCGCCGACCCCCGCGACACCTCCACCAGGCTCCTGTGCGACTATGCGCGCGAGCGCGGTCGTTCGGCGTTCGTGCGCGTCGTGACTCCCGCGGCGACGTGGGAGGGCGGTGTCGCCGCCGACGAACCGCACCCGGCGGCCAGCCTGCTCAAGCTGCCGCTGGCGCTGGCCACGGAACAGGCGTTCGCAGCCGGGTCCCTGGACCCGGGCACGACCGTCGCCGTCGAGAGTCTGGAAACAGGAGGCAGGGGTCCGCAGCCGCTGCGTGTGCTGCGTCCCGGGCTGCTCCTCACCGCGGCGGACATGCTCGGGCTCAGCCTCTCGCTCAGCAATCGCCCCTGCGCGACATGGCTGCTCGACCGGGTGGGCATCGCCGCAGTGCGCAGCGTCGTCGCCTCCCTCGGCTGCGAGGCGACCTCCGTGCGCGCCGACCGTCACGCCCCCGGGGCTCCGCTCGTGGGCCGAACGACCGCCCGCGACGCGCTGCGCCTGCTGGCGGCAGCGCAGGACGCCGCTCGCTCTCCCCTCACCGCGCACGCCTTGCGCAACAACGTCCATAACTCCCGCATCCCTCTCGGAGCCGACGAGCTCGACGTGCGCATGGCCCACAAGACCGGTTCACTGGCGGGAGTGGCGAACGATGCCGCCGTGCTGGAGTGCACCGCGGGCAGGCTCCTGCTCGCGTTCCTCAGCGAGCGGCAGCACGACACGCTCGTGACCGGCTACGAGATGGGGATCTGCACCCGCGGGTTGCTGGAAGCGTGGGGTCTGAACGTGACCCGAAGCAGGAGCCTGGGATGAGCCGAACGGCGCCGGGTGCGCATCAGCAGTGGAACAGGTCGGGATCGACGAGGACGCCCGCGGTGCTCGCCGTCGCCGCCGGCATCCTCGTCACGGCGCCGGTGCTCGGAGCAGCTCTGCTGGCGCACCGCGTCCGCAGGGCCGAGCTGGTCGCGTCGGCGCCGCTGCGGGAGTGGACGGACCGGCCGGCCGACGGGCCCGGGGCCGCCCCATCCGCGGACGCCCTGGTCGTCTTCGCCGGCCGGGCCGACGCGAACGGGCCGACGGCCGAGCTGCGCGCCCGCCTCGACCACTCACTGTACCTGTGGCGCCTGGGCGTGGCGCCGATCGTCATGGTCTCCGGAGGTGTCGCCGACGATATCGACGAGGTCGAGGCGATGACCTCGTACCTCGTGGAGGGAGGCGTGCCGGAAGACGCCGTGGTCCCCATACGGCCGGGCGACAACACGCGAGCGAGCCTGCGAGCGCTCGGCGCCTGTGGAGATGGCAGGTACGTGGCAGTCTCGTCGCCGTACCACGCCTTCCGCATCCGCAGCGAGGCACGCCGCCGGCGCCTGCGGCTCATCGTGTCCACCCCGCCGTCGACGCCGGAGACGCGTCATCGGGCCACACACCGCTCGCTCCTGGCCTGCGAAGCGCTGGCGGTCCTCTGGTACGCGCTCCCTGAGACGTGGACAAGGAGGGTCGATACCGGCCCCGGTAGCTTGCGCCATGTACTGCCCCACGTCCTCAGCGGCCGGCGAAGGCCGCGGGCACTGATCGACTGCCTGCGACGGTCGTCGTGAGCGACAACCCCATGCAAAGCAGACGCGTCCGCCTTGCCCTCGCGCTGAGCATCGTCCGCGACCGCGCCACACTGCACGTTCCGCCGGGACACCCGTACTCGCCCATCCCCTCAGACGACGACGTGGCACGCGCTCTGCGCCGATCGGAGGAGGCGACCGCCTCGCTACCCGGTATCGACCTGTGCGAGGCCGCGCAGCTCGATCTTCTGGACCGCCTCCTGCCGCTCTACGGCGATCTGCCGTTCCAGGGCCCACCCGGCCGCCACCGCTATCACTACGACAACCGGTTCTTCACCTACGCGGACGCCGTCTGCTACGCGCTGATGCTCCGACACCTGCGGCCGCGACAGGTCGTGGAGGTCGGCTCCGGCTACAGCTCCGCCCTCGCCCTCGACGTCGACGAGCTGTACCTCGGGGGGCGGACCCGGTTCGTCTTCATCGACCCTGATCCCCGGCGACTGCGCAGCCTCGTGCCACCGGCCGAGCTGGAAGGCCGCCTGGAGCCACGTCCCGTCCAGGACACGCCGCTCTCCCGATTCGAGGGACTGCGGGCCGGCGACGTGCTCTTCATCGACAGCAGCCACGTCATGAAGGCGGGCTCCGACGTGCAGCACCTGATCGACGAGGTGCTGCCCCGCCTGGCGCCCGGCGTCCACGTCCACATCCACGACATCTTCTTCCCCTTCGAATACCCGCCGGGATGGCTCACCACCGGCTGTGCCGTCAACGAGGCGTACGCGGTCCGCGCCCTCCTGCAGCACAGCGCCGCGTACCGGATCGTGCTCTTCAACTCATTCCTGGTGCGCTTCCACCGCGACTGGTTCGCCACGCACATGCCGCTCGTCCTCGCCGGGGCCTATCCCGCCGGCGGGATCTGGCTGCGCCGCCGCTGACCGGACACGACAGTCGGCGAGACCGGCCCCCGGAGTTGAGTCAGGCCGTCAAGGAGCCGATAGGGACAGTGCGCGCCGCCTGCGAGCCTGACCTCCCAGTAGGCGTCGATGGGCGGCGCGGACGCAGGATCGGCTCGACGGAGGCAAGGCCGTGAGGATGCTCGGCGACAACGGACCATCGACCGCCTGCTCGACGGGAGGGCCGGCCGTCTGCACGCACGGTGGCGACCCGTGACGAAGTGCGTTGGACAGACCCGGAGCCTGGCGGTCCTGACGCTGTTCGCCATCGGCATGGCCCTGTCCGTGTGCGGCTGCGGTGGCGCCCCGGGCGGCGCAGACTCGCTCCAGGACATCAAGCAGCGCGGTCGCCTTGTCGCCGGGGTCAAGTACGACGTGGCCCTGTTCGGTGAGCTGCCACCCGGAGCGGCTACTCCCCAAGGCTTCGAGACGGACCTTGTGCGGGAGCTCGCCAGGCGCATGCTCGGCGATCCGGACGCGGTGGACTGGGTCCGGGTCGACTCGGCGAGCCGCATCCCCGCGCTGCAGGACGGTGACGTGGATCTGGTGTGTGCCACGCTGACGGTCACCGATGAACGCCGCGGACAGATCGACTTCTCGGATCCCTACTTCACCGCCGGGCAGACGCTGCTGGTCAAGGAGGGCAGTCCGATCCACTCGGTGGACGATCTGAACGGCAAACGCGTGAGCACGACGCGCGGATCGACCAGCGCCACGTGCATCCGCAGTCTGGCTCCCGGAGCCAGGGTACAGGAGTACGAAGGGTTCTCCAACGCCTTCATGGCTCTCCAGCTGGGTGGAGCCGACGCGATGACCAGCGACAACACCATCCTCTGGGGCTACGCCGCGCAGCACGACGGCTTCGAGATGGTCGGCGGACTGCTCACCGAGGAGTCGTACGCGATGGGGTTCAAGAGGGAGAGCGCCGATCTGGTCGCCTACGTGAACGCCTTCCTGAAGGACATCAGAGCCGACGGGACCTACGACAGGCTCTACCAGCACTGGTTCCCGGACGCTGTGCCCGGCCGGTGAGACCCGTGCCATCCGGCTGCATCTGACCGCCTCCGACTGCGGTGCGGGTCGCGCGCCAGATCAGGATGCCGTGAGCATCATCCTGCCGTCGGCGGCGGGCCTGATCACGGAGGACCTCGAGGCCGGGGGCGGCGAGACCAGCGAAGCGACGACCGCGGATGCCCCCTGGTCGACGTCCTCATCCGCGAGAGTCATGCCCGCGGACCGCGGTGCCGATACCTCAGACAGGACGCCACGAAGATCGGCGTCCAGGACCGCATGGGAGGTGACCGTGATGAGCGGCACGGCAGACGACCGCCGTCGCACCGGCGGCGACGACGACACGCGTCGGGCGGGTGGCAAGCGAGAGGCGCAGGCCGACCCGGAGCCCGAACGAGCCGACAGCGAGGACCTCAGCGACGAGGAACTGAGCAAGGTCAGCGGCGGCCGGAGGGTCGACTACCCCACAGTCGGAGACTTCTTCTGATCGGACCACGGCACGCCCGCGAACGGACGTGCCGATACCTCGAGCCGGACGCCATGGAGACCGGCGTCCGCGATCGCACGTGGAGGTGACCGCAAGATGAGCGCTGCAACCGACGGCGGACGATCCGGATCGAGCGGCGACGACACACGCCGGGCGCAAGACGAACGCCGCGCAGAGTCCACTCGACCCGAGACCGATGGCCTCAGCAGCGAGGAGCTGAGCTGGGTCGCTGGGGGACTCTCGACAGACCCGTCCGAAGACGAGCCGTTCCTGCCCGGCACCTACAAGAGCGGATGACCGCGCAGGCGGCCGCATCGGTACGGTGACCGTGTCCGCGGCGGAGCTGCACCGGCGGCCGGTGGCGGCGGCCGTGCCGGTCGATGCGGCATGCCTGCAGGCCGTCGCCGAGCTTCGTGTACCCCCGGACCGCGCCCGCGGACGGGCCGCCGTCATCGACGTCCCCGAGACATGGATCGACGGCTTCCCCGTGCGCGGCGTCAAGCTCAAGGGCGTCGGGGTGGCGCCCCTCGCCGCTGTCGGCGCCGGCCGCCTACTCCCGCCGTCGGCCGTCAGCTACTTCGAGACCGGTGCCACCCGCTGGCTCGACGTCGACGTCGACCCGCAGGGTCGCCTGCTCACCTGCCCGGCGAGCGACCGCCCCTTCGGCTCCCTCCTCCTGGCCCGAGCCCGCAACGAAGACGCCATGCTCGACGAGGTGAGACGCGCCGGGCTTCCCGCCCCTCTGCCGCTCGGGTATGGAGAGCTGCGCGGCCTGCGCTTCCACGGCGAGCGCACCGGCTTCGTCATCATCGGGCTCGCCGACCCGGACGACCGTCGCGTCGGGCAGGAGGCGGCCGACCGCGAGGCGGCCGCCCTGACCCGCCTCGGCGACCGGCAGGCGACACAGGCGTTCATCGACTGGCTGGCCACCACCGCGCGGCGCGTGGCCGCCCTGCAGCGCCGTCTGCACGCCGCCGGCTTCGTCCACAACGGGCCGCACCTGGGCAACTTCTCGACAGATCACGAGGGCGGCATCGTGCTGCACGATCTCGACGCGCTGCGCACGGTCGACGAACGCACGTCGCAGATGACGCTGCTCGGCACACGTCTGCGCGACTACTACGTGTTGGCGGCCTCCGTGGGCCGGCGCGCCTACGCGCCACCGTGGCGGGCCCACCGCCGGGAGCTGCTGCGGGCCGTCGGCGACGGCTACTTCGGCCCGGACGCGGCGCCGGAGCTCGACCGTCTGCAGCCGTTCGATCACCTGCGCTTCTGGGAGGTCCTGCAGCGGTGCGGCCACCTGCGCGAGCTGCCGGGGCCCCTGCTGCGTCTGATGCGCGACGCCATCCAGACCGACAGCGTCCGACTCATGACGAACGCCGCCGCGACCGATAGTGAGAGGTGTGAGCTGTGTGGAGAAGTATGGGCTTCGTTGACCGCGCTCCGGATGCACCGACTCGGCCGCGGGTCCGCAACGAGGTTGCCGGCTGACGCGGGAGGACGACCATGTCAGACGCCATGAAGGCGGCCAAGCGAGCCGCGAACAAGCGCGAGAGCAGCCGGGGGGACCGTGCGCCCGACGGGGGCGAGCCCGACAGGCGCAGCGCTCCATCGGGCTCGGACCTGAGCGCCGACGAGCTTACCTGGGTGAGCGGCGGGATGGAGCCCTCAGAGGAGGAGCCATGGAGTCCCGGTCACTACGTCATGTAGTAGGCGAGCGACACAGATGGCCGGCCGCTCAGCGATCCTGACGGCCGACTGGCATCTGCGCGGCAACAGCGACCGGCCGGCTGTGGTCAACGACTGGCGCACCGGCGATCGCCGGATGCTGTCGCAGACCGGCGCCTACGTGGCGCGCAACTGCGACAGCGCCACGGGCTGCACGTCGCCGTCATCCGGGCCGCAGCTCAGCGGCGCGAACGAACGACTCGCCTGATGGAACCCGGAGCGCCGCCGGCCGTCTACCTCTGCGCTCCGGTCAACGCACTGGTGGAGGGGATCTACGAAGAGCACATCCCCATCTCGCAGATCCGCGCCCACGGCGACTTCGGCCTGGGCACCCTCGACGACCTCGACGGCGAGATGGTCATGCTCGACGGGCGTGTCTATCAGATCGCCGGCGACGGGCAGGTGCGGGAGGTCACCGAGCCGGCGACCACGCCCTTCGCCTGCGTCACGTTCTACGCGCCGATCAGCCACGACGAGCTGACGTACGAGCCGCTGGCTCGTGGAGCCGTGGGCGGTGGCTCGCCGACCCGCGGCGGCGGGCCGCCCGGCGAGACCGACCACGGAGGCGAGCCGCCGGAGGCCGACGGCCTGCCCTACGCCGACTTCCAGCGCTGGCTGCTCGATCTGCTGCCTTCACCCAACCTGTTCTACGCCCTGCGCATCGAGGGTAGCTTCGCGCACGTCCGCGTGCGCTCGGTGCCGAAGCAGGAGAACTACCGGCCACTGGTCGAGGTCGCCCGCGAGCAGGCCGAGTTCACGTTCGAGCAGACGGAGGGCACGCTGGCCGGCTTCTTCACGCCGTCGTTCCTGGAGTCGCTCAGCGTGCCCGGCCTGCATCTGCACTTCCTCTCGGCCGACCGCAGATCCGGCGGACACCTGCTCGAGTGCCGGCCGCTGCGGGTGCGCGCCGGCGTGCAGTTCATCCGCACTCTGGAGCTGGCCCTGCCGCTGAGCCTCGACTACCTCACCTGGGACTTCCAGCGAGACACCGGCGCCGACCTGGAGCAGGCCGAGCGCTGACCGCCGACCGACGACGACGCGAGCGCCGAGGCGCCGACCTCTCACGGTGGCGCCTGGGTCTCGCCGCCTCACGCCCCAGCACGTTCACGGAGAGTCGACGGCGGGCCTCAGGTCGCGCACTCCGGCAGCGTGTGGTACGAGTACGGCTCGCCCCTGGCCGCGAACGCCTCGAGTCCGTTCTCGCAGGCCTGGACGATGGCGTTGCGCGCCGGGAAGTGGCTCTGCCACGGCTGCGCGCTGTAGCTCATTCTGGCCAGGCCCTTGAGCGTCAGCCGCTGCTGGATGGCCAGCGAGACGATGTCCATCTTGTCCGTCACCGGATGCGTGCTCGACGCCTGGCCGCCGATGATCCGCAGGTCCCTGGCGTCGGCGACGATCTTCACCTTCAGGCTGCCGGAGTCCGGCATCATCGGGAACAGGGCGGTCGTCTCGCCCCAGCCGATGACCGGGTCGAAGCCGCGCTCCCGGGCCAGCGTCTCGGTGAAGCCGGTGGCGCCCACTCGCTGCTCGTAGGCGCAGGTGGCCGCCCCGTTGACGAAGCCGGGGTACTCGTCGTCCTTGCCGGCCACCACCCGGGCGGCCGTCTTGGCCATCGGCACGGCGTTGGTGGCCAGCTTGCCACTGATCGGCTGACCGTCTATGAGCGAGACGCCGGCGCAGCAGTCACCGGCGGCGTAGACATGCGCGATGCTGGTCCGCATGCGACTGTCCACGACGATCCCGTCCTTGACGATCTCCATGCCCTGGTCCCGGAAGAGGTCGATGTCCGGCCGCATGCCCACGGCGAAGCAGACGAAGTCCCGTTCCGGGTCGAGATCGATGGGGTCGCCCTGAGAGAGCAGGACGCGGGCGGCGCGGCCGTCCTTCAACTCCATGGCGGAGACCTGCGCTGCAAGTCGCAGCACGACCCCGTGGTCGGTCAGCGTCTTCTCCACCTCGGTGGTCATGTCGGGGTCGAGCATCGCCGGCAGCACCTGCGGGACGATGTCCACCAGATAGGTCTCGATGCCGCGGGTGGCGTAAGCCTGCGCCTGCTCGATGCCGATGGCGCCGGCACCTATCACCACGGCGCGACGGGCGCCGCCTTCGACGCAGCCGATGAGGGCCTCCATGTCTTCCTGCGTCTTGACGGTGTGGACGTTGGCGGCCTCGATGCCCGGTACCGGAGGACGTGCCGGCGAGGCGCCGGTGGCCAGGAACAGTGCGTCGGCGGAGTAGGTGTCGCCGGCGTCGTCGGTCACCCGCCGCTCCGCCAGGTCGACGCCGCTGACGGCCCGCTGCACCAGGGTGGCGCCGCAGTCGGTGACCAGCTCGTCGCGCTTGAACACCTTGGGCGGGTCGAACAGGCCTTCGATGGCGTACGGGATGGCGCAGTAGACCATCGAGTGACGCTCGGGCCGCAGGACGATCACGCTCGCGTCGGGCTTCATCTTGCGGAGCGCGTTCGTGAAGGTGATGCCGGCGGGTCCACCGCCGATGACCACGACATCGGCATGCGTATGCATCGATGACTCTCCTCACCTGTGAGCCGTGGACCCTCTCGCGGCCATGTTGCCAGCGTCGGCCCCGCATCGCAACCGCAGCGGTCCACCGGCGGCCGCCGGTGGCCGCCGTCCGCTCAGCGGTAGTTGACGAACTGCAGCGGCTGGCCGAAGTCCTGCTCGCGCAGCAACGCCATCACGGCCTGCAGCTCGTCCTTCTTGGCCGAGACCACCCGCAGGCTGTCGCCCTGGATGTTCACCTTGACCTTCTTGAACTCCTTGCGGATGAGCTTGTTGATGGCGCGCGCCTTCTCGTCGCTGAGGCCGACCTTGAGCCCCACGTGCTGGCGCACGGTGCCACCCAGCGCGTCCTCGACCTTGCCGTAGTCCAGCGCCTTGATGGGCACCTTGCGGCGCACCAGCTTCTCCTCGAGCACGTCGACCACCGACTTGAGCTTGCCCTGGTCGTCGCTGACGAGGACGATCGCGTCGCCCTCGAGCGTGATCTTGCTGACGCTCTTCTTGAAGTCGAAGCGCGTCGCCAGCTCCTTCTGCGCCATCTGCACCGCGTTGCGGACCTCGTTCATGTCGACCTGGCTGACCACGTCGAACGACAGTTCCTTGGCCACGAGCGCCTCCTGCCTCTGTGCCTCCCGGCCTGACGGCTCCGTGCCTGCAGGCCTGACGGCTCTCACACCGACCCCATGGTACCGCTTGACCGCCGGCGGCGCCGCACAAGCCTCCGGCCTCGCCGCTCTTCTCACCGGCGCCCCCGCTGCCGATAAGAAGTACGACGGCTGCTCCACTCGGCCACCCTGGAGGTCGGCCCGCTGCGCGATCTCGACGCCCGCATAGACTCGCTGGCCCGGCGCTTCAACGAACCGGTGGTCCCGGCCGATTCGGTACGCCGCTGGCTCGCCCAGTTCGAGGAGGAGGACCGCCCGGCCGCGCTGCTCCTGCTCGAGCGCATCCACTATCACTCGTATCCACAGCTGGTGCGGGAGCTGCGGACGCTGCACCGCATGCTTCTGGCGCGCCTGGCCGCGGCCGGCTTCGATGGTGAGAGCCTCGGCGACGTCGACTTCAGTCGCGAGTTCACCTGCAAGAGCGGTGACCTCATCTCCTACCTCTACCGCCGCGCCAACCTCATCCCCACCGCCGGCTTCTCGACCTTCGAGGCGCTCATCGCGCGCGCCGACCGCGACCCCGGCGCCGGGAGAGACCGGGCACTGGTGATCCTCGACGACTACATCGGTACCGGATCGCAGTTCGTGTTCCAGTTCGTCGCCCGCAGCGACGACGACATCCGCGTGATCCGCGGCTACCGGCGTGTCTACCTCTGCTGTGTCGTCGCTCATGAGGAGGCGTTCAGGAAGGGCCGCCTGTTGCAGGCCGGGCGCTTCGACGAGGCGATCCGGATCGAGGAAGAGCAGATCACCTGCGCCGACTTCAAGCCCGAGGAGGAGGCGTTCCGGCAGGCGCTGGCCGAGATCGACTGGCGCCGCATCGAGCTGATCACGGTCTTCAGGGACCGGTCGGTGCTGGAGGAGAGCGGAGCAGGCGAAGGCCGGGCGGGCGGAGCCGCGCCGGACGGGATGTCCGCCGACGGCACTGCAATCGCCAACGGCGCCCCGCTCACCGACGGCACTACGGCCGCCGACGGGGCTCCAGTCACCGATCTCCCGCCGCTCAGCGCGGAGCAGCGGACAGCGCTTGAGCGCTTGCTCGAGACCTACACGCTGGAGGGCTGCGAGGGCGACACCAGCGTCCTGCTCGGCACGCACGCCTTCTTCTACGGCGCCCCCAACTCGCTGCCGCCGATCCTGCTGCCGCTCTTCAAGCGCGTCGAGGACTTCACGATCTATCCCGAGGACACGTTCATCGACATCACCACCGACATCATCGACTACGATCTCGACGCCGGGCCGGGACTGCGGATCGTGCGCACAGACGCGGGCTGAACCGCCACAGGTGCCCAGCGCCGCCGAGAGCCGACGGCACCAGGGGAGCGGCCCACCGGACCGCGGCGGCGGCGACCGGACCGCGGCAACGGCGATGGTAGGGTGCGGGCCGTGGACACCTCGCCCCAGCCCCCTCCACTCGGCCGCCGCGCGTTCCTGCTGCTCATCGTGGTGCTGGGCGGCGTCTGCACCATCGGGCCGTTCTCGACCGACCTCTACCTGCCGGCGCTGCCGTCCATCGCCACCGAGCTGCAGGCCGGATCGCGATCGATCCAGCTCACCGTCACGGTGTTCCTCGCCGGGCTCGGGGTCGGCCAGCTCTTCGCCGGCCCACTCAGCGACACGTTCGGACGCCGCCGGCCGCTGCTCGCCGGGCTCGCCATCTACACGGTGGCGTCGCTGCTCTGCGCCCTCGCTCCGTCGGCCGGCTTCCTGATCGCGGCGCGCTCACTGCAGGGGTTGGCCGGCGCCGCCGGCGTGGCGATCTCGATGGCCGTGGTCACCGATCACTTCCGCGGCGGCCGCGCCGCCCACTTTCTGTCCCGTCTGGCGCTGATCAGCGGCATGGCGCCGATCGTGGCGCCGATCGTCGGCGCTCAGCTCCTGCGCGTGACATCGTGGCGCGGGGTCTACTACGTGCTCACCGGCATCGGCGTCGTACTCGTCCTCGGGGTCGCGCTGGGACTCCGCGAGAGCCTGCCGGCGGAACGCCGCACGGCACGCGGGGTGACCGTGGCGGCACGCACCATGAGCCGTCTCTCCCGAGATGGCCGCTTCATGGGCTTCACCGTCACCAGCGCCCTCACCTACGCGGTGTTCTTCGCCTACCTCTCGACTTCGTCGTTCGTCCTCCAGGACATCTACGGCGCCTCGCCGACCGTCTTCAGTCTCCTGTTCGCCGCCAACGCCGTCGGCATGCTGCTGGCGGCGCAGCTCAACGGCTTCCTGCTGGCACGCTACTCGCCACGCGCCTTGCTGGGCGTCAGCCTGGTGTCGCTGCTGGCCGCCGGTCTGGCGCTGGTGGCGGTCACGGCGATCGGCGGCCTCGGCATCGCCGCCGTGGCCGTGCCGTTCTTCGTCCTGGTGGCGTCGATGGGCGTGGCGACGCCCAACGTGACCGCCCTGGCGCTCTCGCTGCACCCCGACGTCGCCGGCTCCGCGTCGGCCTACTTCGGCACGCTGCGGCTGGCGCTGGGCGCCGCCGCCACGCCGCTGGCGACCATCGGCGGCGCCGTGAGCGACGTACCCATGGCGCTGCTCATGGCCGGCGCGGCAGCCGGCGCGCTGGCAGTGTTCGCAGCCACGTCGCGGCGGCCGGCGCCGATACCCGAGCCGGTGCTCGCGACCGCGGAGGCCGAAGGCGAGCTGCCGGTGGCATGAGGTACAGTCGTGTCCGCACCGTCGCCCGCCGCACCGCATCATGGCCGGCGGCGACTTCGAGCGACCGGGGAGAGATGTGAGCGCAGCGTCACAGGCAAGCAGGTTCCGCCGCCGCTACTACTCCCACCCCGGCCGGTTCCTGCGCGACGCCCAGGCCATCGTGTCGCGCCGGACGCTGGTCCGTCGTGCCATGCGCGAGCTCATCCCCGCCGACTTCCGGGAACGGCTGATGATGGTCGTCACCCAGGTGAACGGCTGCCGCTACTGCAGCACCTTCCACTCACGCCAGGCGCTGGCCAGCGGCGTGCCGGAGCCGGAGTTGCGCGAGCTGCTCGCCGGCGCCATCCCCCGGGGATCGCCGGCCGACGAGCTCCCGGCGCTGCTCTACGCCCAGCACTGGGCGCAGACCGACGCTCGACCCGACCCCGAGGCAGACAGGCATCTCACCGAGGTCTACGGCGAGGAGAAGGCCGAGGCGATCCGCATCGTGCTGCGCATGATCCGGATCGGCAACCTGCTCGGCAACACCGCCGACTACCTGCTCTACCGGCTCACGTTCGGCCGCTGCGGCCTGCACGGCGACGAGACACGCCCCGCCGGCTGACGCGCGTCCACCCGGCGCCGCGCCCCGCCGCCGACCGAGGCCGACTGCCGGCGCCGGCCCGCTGCCGACCGGGCGACTGCCGTCGGCACCCTGATCGGTCGTGCCGTGCCCGGTCAGATCGAGCACCCCGACCCTACCGGAGGTACGCAGCGACCGCGGCGGCGGTCCAGCGCCCCGGCCGAGCCCGTGCGGGTCGGATGAGCGCCGGTCGGGCCCGCGCCGACCGGCGACGTGTTGCCCGGCGTGGCGACACGACGCGGTCGGTGGTCGGGTCAGGAACGTGTAAGCTCCGCATCACAGTATCGTTGGGACTGGTCTACGCCACCAAGCGGCCAGGGGGCAGACGACGGGGGTCCGCCAATCACATGATCGGCGGACCCCCGTCGCACATCATCCTCGTGAGCCGCCGGCGCGGAGCGCTGCCGCCGCCCGCAGCACCGCGTCGACGACCCTGTCTGTCGGCAGGCCGCGGCGACCCTCGCGCCAGATCAGCTCCCCCAGGTCCACCCCGAGTACGTCGACATCCGGCGCCATCTGCACATGCTCCCCGAGGACCATCGCCCGGGGACAGCGATCGCCCTCGACGCGATCCGGCCCTCCGCGATCGCCCTCGACGCGATCCGGCCCTCCGCGATCGCCCTCGACGCGATCCGGCCCTCCGCGATCGCCCTCGACCCGAGCGCCGTCGGCAGCATCGGTCAGACCGCCCTCTGCATGCCCGGCTGCGTACTGCTCCCACCGCGGCAGACCAGGCACGGCGGGCTCGCCACGGTCCGCGAACGCGACCCAGTAGCGCTGCATGGCGTCGGAGAGCTGACGGTCGAGTGGACCGAAGCACGAGCCGGCCGTGTCATCGCCGGCCGGCGGCTCATCGAGGTTCCCCAGCACGTAGTCGATCTCGGCGCCATGATGACAACCCAGCTCACGACCCATCGCGGTCGGGGGCACGCGAGTGAAGCGATACACCCAGGCCGGCTGCCCGGCGCGCCGCACGGCGGCAGCCGCGAACCGTGACGCGGACTCCATGAACACCACCGTGAGCAGACGTTCGAGCGCCTCGTGCACGTCGTCGTCGCGACGGGCCGGGAACAACTGCTCCACGTCCTTGCGGCGCGCGCCGAAGACCTCGTAGAGAAGCAGACGGTACTGCCGCCGCGTGACCGCTCCGGAGCGCAGGAACAGCGTGCCTTCCCGTGCGTTGCTGCCGGTGAGGAACGGAACGGCGCTCATCCTGCCCTGGTCGAACAGCCTGACCGGATCGTCGGGGATGACCCACCCGTCCACGACGGGGCCGAACTGCATGCCGCCGACGACGGCCAGCGAAGGGGCCGTGACATCGAGGAGCCGCTGCGGCGACAGCGCGCGCATGCCGGCGAGCGCCGCCGCCGGGCGCGCGTCCGGCAGACCCGCCCTGTCGACCGCTCGCGCCCACTGCCGGTACGCACGAGCGAGTGACGAGAGGCGGCCGCGCGGCATGAGCCAGTCGCCGCAGGGTCCTCCACTCTCGGCGATGGCCCTCTGGAACAAGCCCGCGGCGGCCGGGCTGACCATGAGCCGGCAGACGCTGAAGGCGCCGGCCGACTCTCCGAAGATCGTGACCCTCTCGGGATCGCCGCCGAAACGGGCGATGGAGTCCTGCACCCAGCGCAGAGCGGCGACCTGGTCGAGAAGGCCGTAGTTGCCCGAGCCGCCGCCCTCGGCCTCATCCGCCAGCGGTTCGGAAGCCATGAAGCCGAACGGCCCCAGACGGTAGTTGAAGCTCACCACCACCACGCCGCGGCGGGCCAGCGCGGCGCCGCGATAGATGGGCATCGACGCCGCCCCGATGGCAAAGGCGCCGCCGTGGATCCACACCATCACCGGCAGCTTGTCCCGCGGATGCTCGGCCGGAGTCCAGACGTTGAGGTACAGACAGTCCTCGTCCATGGCGCCCGGGTCGATCGCCCGGTTGCCGGTGAACGCACCGGGGCGCTGCGGGCAGGCGGCTCCGAAAGCCGTGCACTGGCGCACCCCGCTCCAGGACTCGGCCGGCTGCGGCGGCCGCCAGCGGCGGTCGCCGACCGGCGGCGCCGCGTACGGGATGCCGAGGTACTCGCGCACCGGCACGACGCCTGCGGCCGTCTGGCCCCGCACCGCCCCGTTCGTCGTCTCGACCACGTTCATCGCGCCGCCGCCCACCGGCACTGCATCGCATCCATCGTGGGGGCATCCCTCCCCATCGTCGACCACATCGCGCGTCTCGGCCACCTCATGCATCGTCCAACGCACTCCGTGTCTTGAGGAGGACCGGCCGGGACACGGGCCGGCACCGTCACCGGCAGCCGGCGGACCTCACCAGCCCGTCGCGAGCCCGGAGCCCCGCACGTGACCGCCCGGCCCCCGCGCGCTCGTACCCCGGCGTCTCGCGCGCACCATCTCGCGCGCACGCGCCCGCGAAAGCGAATATCATGAGCGACGCGCTGGAGAAGCCACGTCGACCGCGGCAGCGCACGCCGGCGGCGGGCGGTCTACGACACGCGAGGGGGGTACGGTCGCATGGGAGTCACCGAGATCGTCGTCATCGTGCTCGTCGTCGGCGCCCGCCTTCTCCTCCCGCTCCTCATCCCCTACGTGCCGGTGGTGGGACTGCTCAGCTGCCTCATCCTCGACGCCGCCGACCAGACCATCTTCCAGCAGTTCCCGGCCATCGACCTCGACGGCTACCAGTCCTATGACAAAGCCCTCGACATCTTCTACCTCACCGTCGCCTACCTCAGCACCTTCCGGAACTGGACCAACGTACCGGCCTTCCGCGTCTCGCTGTTCCTCTTCTACTACAGGCTGGTCGGCAACCTGCTCTTCGAGCTCACGCAGGAGCGCTGGCTGCTCTTCGTGTTCCCCAACACGTTCGAGTACTTCTTCCTCTTCTTCGAACTCTGCCGCATCCGCTGGGACCAGACACGGATGAGCATGAAGGTGGCGATCGGCTCGGCGGCGTTCATCTGGATCGTCATCAAGCTGCCGCAGGAGTGGTGGATCCACATCGCCGAGCTCGATTTCACCGACTTCGTCTCCGACTACCCATGGACGGTGATCCCGATGGTGATCGTCGGGGTAGCCGTCATCGGCTTCGCCTGGTGGTGGATCACGCACAAGGCGCCGGCGGCCGATCATCGCTTCCGCCTCCTTGCCGACCCGCTGCCGCCGGAGCTCACCGGCGCCGACCTCTACCGCGACTCCCGGGCCAAGGAGCGGGTGTTCGACAGAGCGCTGGCACAGAAAGCGGTGCTGATCGCCGTCATCGTCGTCATCTTCGCCCAGTTCCTGGCGCCGAGCGGCAACAGACCGTTCCAGATCGCGCTCTCGGTGATCGTCTTCGTCGCGCTCAGCACGATGGTGAGCCAGTGGTTGGCCCGACGTGGACGCACCTGGCGGCGGGTGGTCATCGAGCTGGTCGTCATGATGGCCGTCAACTTCGGTCTGGCCGCGGTCCTCGAGACGCTCGAGAACATCCTCGGCCTCAGAGAGGGCCGCGTGCCCTTCGTGGCGCTGCTGTTCTTCATCTTCCTCACCACCCTGCTGATCATCCTGTTCGACAGGTACCATCTGGTGTATGCCGGCCGGCAGCGGCTGCGGCGGGCGCGCGACGAGTCGCCGGAAGTGCCGGGTCCGGCCGCCGGCGGTTCGACGACCGCCGGCGCGGGATCGGCCGCCTGACAGTCGGCCGCTGCACGGCGGCCGTCGAACGCCGGTCGGTGAACCGGGCCCGGCCGGCATGTTCGTGCGGCGAACGGCGGCGTCCACCTGCAGAGTGGACACGTGAGCGTCGCAGGTACCCCGGCCACGACGCGGGTACGCCCCGGCCGATCCCGGCGGGAGGTGGGTGGAGCTGGAGACCCTGAGGACCGTCTGGGAGTACGTCGTCCACATGGACGTCTACCTCGCCCAGCTCGTCGAGTCGCTCGGCGCCTGGGTCTACGTCCTCGTCTTCCTGGTCATCTTCCTCGAGACGGGTGTGGTCATCGCGCCCTGGCTCCCCGGCGAGTCGCTGCTCATCGCCAGCGGCTCGCTCGCCGGCAGCGGCTACCTCAACATCCTCATCCTTGGGCCGCTGCTGTTCGTCGCCGCCTTCCTCGGCGACCTCTCCAACTACCTCATCGGCCGTTTCGTCGGCCGCCGGGTGATGGCCAAGCCGCGACGCTATCTCAGGGCCGATCACGTGGCGCAGGCGCACGAGTTCTACGAGAAGTACGGAGGGCGGGCGATCGTGTTCGCGCGCTTCATGCCGGTGGTCCGCACGCTGGCGCCGTTCGTGGCCGGCGCCGCCCGCATGGATCTCCACCGTTTCCTCCTCTTCGACGGCATCGCCTCCCTGACCTGGGTGACGATCTTCGTCGGCGCCGGCTACTGGTTCGGCTCCATCCCCTGGGTCAAGGACAACCTGGCCCTCATGCTCCTGGGTGTCGTCCTGCTCTCCATCACGCCGAGCCTCATCGGTCTCGCCGTCAAGCGCGTGCGCATGCGGCGAGCCCGGCGGTTCGCGATGCTCCGCGGAGTGAGTCCCGGCGAGCCGCCCCCGGGCGAGGGAGCGGACGGTCCCCTCCAGGCCGGTCCGCTCGTCCTTGACGAGTCACCGGACACGCCCGATCCGGCCACCGCACCTCCCCGCGGCGACCGGCAGCGTCCGCCCGACCCGTACTCCGGTCTGGGGCGGGACGAGGAACCGATCGACTGATGCTCGCCTTCTGCTTCTTCTTCGTCGTCGGCGCCGGTCACCGCAGCGCGCAGCCGCACGGCACCGTCTTCACCTACCAGTGCCCGCACTGCCACAACGCGGTCGGCTGGCGGCACACGACGTACCGGCACTGGGTGACGCTGTTCTTCGTGCCGGTCTTCCCGTACAAGAGCGAGGTGCTGATCGAGTGTCCCATCTGCGGCGCGGCCTACGACGTCACCGGCTGGGACCCCGGTGAGATGCGCCGTCTCGCAGATCGACTGCGCCGTGAGGGCTCCGGAGAGCGGTGAGTCTGCAGGAACGATGGACGCCCCGCACGGCGGGACGGGACACGCCGCACGGCAGGATGCACGCCGGAGCGGACGGGGGGGAAGCATGACGTCCGACGCGATGGACGGGGTCTACGAACGGCTGGCGGGGGCCCTCGACACGGTGCCGAACGGCTTCCCCCGGACGGCGTCGGGCGTCGAGGTGGAGCTGCTCGCCGCCCTGATCCCCCGCGAAGCGGCGCAGGTGGCGGCGGTGATGGCTCATCGGCCGCTGACGGTCGCCGAGATCGCGCAGCGGGCGGGCCTTCCGGAGGCAGAGACCGCCCGCCGTCTCGACGCACTGGCCGCCTTCGATGCGGCCGAACGTGTCGAGCCGGAGCAGGCGCGGTGCGACTCGGATGCGGAAGGCGACGCGGGCACGGAACGCGACGAGGGTGCGGAGCATCACGCCGGTGCCGGCCGCGCCGGCGCGGCCGGCGAGCCGGCCGACGGCACGGCGGCGCCCGCCTGGCGGCTCGGCCCCTTCTGGCCCGGCATCTTCGACGCCCTGGTGCCGACGATGAGCGCCGAGGCAGCGGCGCTCATGGAGCGGTACATGTCCGAGGGCGGCGCCGCCGGCATCATGGGCGCCGATCCCCCGATCGGCCGCGTGCTGCCCGCCCCCGACGCCGCCCGCGCCGACTGGATCCTGCCCTACGACGACGTGCGACGCGTCATCGAACAGGCGGCCGCGGTGACCGTCAGCGACTGCGTCTGCCGCCTCGATCGCGCCACGCTGGGCTCACCCTGTCGCTACCCGGTACACGTCTGCATGATCCTCCACGACACCGCACCCGAAGACGGCGCCGGCGTCATCTCCCGGCAGGAGGCGCTCGACCTGCTCGCCGAGACCGACCGGCTCGGCCTTGTGCACGTGGCCACCAACGTCGGCAGCGGCTGGGAGTTCGTCTGCAACTGCTGCGGCTGCTGCTGCCACTTCCTGCGGGCGCTCACGGAATGGAAGGTCGAGAACGCCGTGGTCACCAACTACGAGGCGGTCGTCGATCTCGAGGCGTGCACCGGCTGCGGGACCTGTGAGGAGCGCTGCCAGATCGCCGCCGTCACCGTCGTCGCCGGGGGCAAGCCGTCCGACCACTCCTTCGCCGTCGTGGACGCCGCCCACTGCATCGGCTGCGGCGTCTGCGTCACCGGCTGCCCCAACGAGGCGGTCACCCTGCGGCGTCTGCCGGAGGCACGGGTCACGACGCCGCCCGCCGACCCGGAGGCCTGGGGCGCGGAGCGACTGCGCAAGCGCCACGAGCGCTGAACGGCATCCGGCGCTCGCAGGCCGGACCGGGCGCCGCACGCGGCACACACGAAGCGACTCCCGCGCCGACCTGCGCGCGACTCAGCCGGCCGCCTCGCGCGCCTCGCGCCAGGCGGCGAGCACCTTCTCCTTGAAGGCCTCGCCGGGCGGGTCTTCACCGAGGCCGATGAAACACGAAGCCGGTTCGGCGTCGTCGCCTATGCAGCCGCTCACCTGGAGGCCGCTGTCGAGCATCCGCCGGTAGTCGTCGGTGGTGCGGTAGTCCACGATCTCGAAGTCCACCAGGGGTATCCCGATCACGCGTGGCTCGGCGTCGTCGGCGACCGCCGCCCAGACCAGCCATTCCGGCGTGAGCAGGGCGCCGCACTCCACGCGCCGGGGCAGGCTCTGCATGCGGCCGAAGACGCCGGCCGCGTGGCGCCGTTCAGAGACCGTCTCGCAGCCGGCGACGGCATTCTCCAGCACCGTATCCGGGCCCAGATCCTGAGCCCACTGCCGCAGCGCCTCGGCCAGCGCCGGTGTCATCGAGTCGAGGTCGCACTTGCGCGACCCTCGCGTGTAGACGCTCATCCATCCCCCCACCGCCGGACTTGGACGTCTGGCGTGCATCGCTCGTGAGCCGTAGCCGCAGTATGCCGTCCGCAGTGTCCCGGCACAAGCGAGGCGGCGAGACCACGGCGGTCGTGGAGCAGTCCGCGGTCGCGAGTGACGGCACCAGAAGCGGGGGCCGCGACCGGCGGCGGGACCGGCACCGGGGAGCGCAACCGGCGGCGGGGAGGCCTCAGCGCACCTTGATGCGGCCGGCGCCGAGCTTCTGCTGTTGCGTGCCGTCGGGGAGCGAGGCGTAGATGAAGTAGCGGTAGGTGCCGGGCTTGAGGAAGAGGCGCCTGCTGTGCCGCAGCACGCGGTTGAGGCGGGCCGCCTTATACACCTTGGTGTACCGCGACCGGCCCCGGGCATCGCGCACCTTGAGGATGACGACGCCCCGCGTGTAGGTCTGCGTGTCGGCGCCGCCCGGCGTGTAGAAGGCCTTGAAGCGGAACGTGGCGACGCGGCCGCGCCGGGTACCGAAGTTGCGCAGCGCCCGGGTGTAGAAGACCCGGTCGCCGACCCCCGCGGAGATGGCGTCGACGGCCGTGCGGACCTGCGGCAGCAGGTCGTAGAACAGGGCGCCGGGACAGGCCGTGTAGTTGGCGTCGCGATGGCCGCTGATGGCCGGCAGTGTGACGTACTGGCCGGCCTTGAACTTGTCGCTCGTGGAGCAGTACATGGTCGCCGGTGAGAGCGGGGCGATGCCGTGCACGCCGAGCTTCCAGGCCAGCAGACGCTCGAGCGAGGTGAGGGCGACCGCCGGCGGCGCCTCGCCCTCGAAGTTCCCGATCACCGACACGCCGGTGCTGCCGGTGTTGAAGCCGAGCACCTGCGCCCCGACGACTCCCTGGTCCATGCCGCCGAAGCGACCCTCATAGATGACGCCGTAACGATCGACAAGGAAGTTGTAGCCGATGTCGTTGAAACCGAGCGTGCGGGCGTGGTAGCTGTAGACCGCCCGCACCACCGCCGGGGCCTCCTCGGCCGTGTAGGTGTTGAGGCTGGCGGTGTGATGCACGAACGCCATCTTGACGTCGGCGTACCAGGGCGCGGCGCGGCGCCACGTCTCGTCGGCGCCCCACTGCTGCCGGGTGACGATCGCCGGCATACCGGATGCGACGGCTTCGTCGGCTAGGGCGGAGCCGGTCCGCCCGATGCCGGCGATCGTGGCAACGGCGCTCCTCAGCGATCCCGCAAGACGATCGCTCAGCGTGGCATCGCCGAGGCTGTTGGTGAACGAGAAGCGCAGGTCGCGGACCGGCCCGCTGCGACGGAACTCGACGAAGCGGGCCGCCCCGACCCAGACCGGCTCGGAGACCAGCTCGGCGCGAGCCGCCGCCGCGGACCGGGTGGGCTCGGTCCGCTCGCGCGGGGCAGGTTCCAGCACGAGCGTGATCCAGGGTGACCAGCGCTCACCGTCGGTGCTCACCCGCAGGACGACTTCGGCCGCCTCCTCGCGCGCACCACTTCGCTGTCGCTCACGGCCAAGGGCTCCCAGCAGGTTGAACTGGATGCCGGCATCGACGATCGCCGTCCCACGTCGCTCGACCCGTCGCTCGTCGGTCCGCGTGAGGTCGAGGTCGCCCGGGACCTCGCCCTCCGCGACGCCGTCGACGGCCACGGCGCGGGTCCGCACAGGTTCCTGCTCCAGCCAGCGGCTCGCCGCGTCGCTGACTCGCGGCAGCAGCCAGGCCGTCGCCAGCAGCGCCATGGCTAGGCAGGTCACGACGGCGACCGCCGGCCACAGTCGCCGGATCGTCCGCGGTCTGGTCGTCGCGCGATGTCCAGGCTTCGTCGTCATCGATGGGCACGCTCCGTGATCATCGTCACCTCATCGTCACCGGCAGCCGACTCTGTCGATGCGTGTCGTCGTAGCTCGATCCGGGTCACGCCTAGGGTAACGGCGCCGGCGGGCGGACATTAGCCGTGACCGTTCGCGGCAGGCCGATCAGCCTGCGCCGGTGATCATGAGCAGTCTGGTTTGCCTGCCTTTCTGGAGACGTTCGAGCCGGGTCCGCTGCCTCCTCTGCCGTCGGCAGCCGCCGCGGGAACGCTCGCCGTGGACGCAGCGGGCGGCGAGCGCACGGACGGGATCGCTCCCGGCAGCATAGAATCCGCTGAAGCTCGGCATCCGCCGATGCCCCGACGCACGGGAGGCCGGCCATGGCCGACAAGAAGACGCCGACGAGACCCGCCAAGGCGGTCCGGCAGACCGGCAGCGGTTCCTCGAGTGCGACCGCGGGAAGGCGGGCGCGCGCCACGCGCGGCGTCACAGCGCCGATCCCGGAGGCCGTCTCAGTCGCCGACCAGGAGCCGCTGCTCACCGCGCCGGTACCGCACCTCAGCCCTGACCAGCGTGCTGCGCGTGGCAAGGCGGCTCGCGCCGAGACCCCGCGCAGCAGTCACGCGGAGTGGTCGCCGCCGGACAGCCGGCCGGACCCCATCGCGGTGCTGGAGGAGCAGGCTCGCAGCCGCGTCCCCGAGCTGGTCCCCATCCGCCATGGCCGCATGCTCGGCTCGCCGTTCGCGTTCTTCCGCGGCGCCGCCGCGGTCATGGCCGGCGACCTGGCGGCGACGCCACGCTGCGGCCTGCCGGTGCAGCTCTGCGGCGACGCCCACCTGGTCAACTTCGGTGTGTTCGCCGCCCCCGATCGCCGCCTCGTCTTCGACATCAACGACTTCGACGAGACTTCGACCGGTCCATGGGAGTGGGACGTCAAGCGCCTGGTCGCGAGCATCGAGATCGCGGCTCGCGCCGCGTCGTTCGGCGACAAGCTCCGCCGCCGGCTGCTGTTGACCGTGGTGCGCAGGTATCGAGATGCCATGGCCGACTTCGCCGCCGCGACGAACCTGCAGGTATGGTACGCGCGTCTGGACCCGGTCGAGCTGGTCGAGGCGTGGCGCAGTGCAGCCGCCGCCGCGCGGCCCAGCAAGAGGGCGGCCAGCGACGAGGTCGCCGACCGCGGCGAGCAGCTCCTGGACAGGGCGCGCGCCAAAGACAGCCTGCGAGCCCTGTCCAAGCTCGCCCACGTCGTCGACGGCAGGCTCCGCATCCGCAGCGACCCGCCGCTCCTGGTCCCTCTGCGAGAGCTCGTCGAGCCCGACGCGCTGGACCGCGAGCTCTCTGCCCTGCAGCAGATCTATCGAGCCTATCGGGCGAGCCTGCCGAACGATCGTCGCCGACTCCTGGAGAGCTACAAGGCGATCGACCTCGCCAGAAAGGTCGTCGGCGTCGGGAGCGTCGGTACCCGGTCCTGGATCGGGCTGCTCCTCGGTCGCGACGAGCAGGACCCGCTCTTCCTGCAGTTCAAGGAGGCCGACGAGTCGGTGCTGGAACGCTACGCGGGCGAGAGCCCCTTCGCCAACCACGGTCGCCGCGTGGTCGAGGGTCAGCGTCTCATGCAGGCAGCCAGCGACGTCATGCTGGGCTGGACGCGCGTGACCGGGCTCGACGGCGAACGGCGCGACTACTATGTCCGCCAGCTCTGGGACGGCAAAGGCTCAGCCGATGTGGAGCAGTACTCGCCGGAGGGCTTCCGGATCTACACGCAGATGTGCGCGTGGACGCTGGCCCGCGCCCACGCACGCTCCGGCGACCGCATCGCCATCGCCGCGTACATCGGCAGCGGCGACGTGTTCCCGCAGGCCATCGCCGACTTCGCCGCCGCCTATGCGGGCCAGAACGAGCGCGACCACCAGCGACTGGTGGCAGCCGTCAGGAGCGGCCGCGTCGTTGCCGAGACCGGCGTCTGACCGCGGACACCAGCATCGGGACAGCCGCAGAACCGCAGACACCAGCATCGAGACCGGCGTCTGACCGCAGACACCGGCGTCAAGGCTCACCAGGTGACGCGCAGGCCGAAGTCGACGGTGGTGAGAGTGGTGGCAGCCTGCCCGCGGAAGGCGCCCCTGACGCGGCCGACACCGATGTCGCGCCAGCGCCTGCTGAGCAGCACGGCGCGGTGACGTTTGCTCTTGAGGAACATCCGCACCACCACCTGTGGCGACGCGTAGAGACCGGCGCCGCCGGCCAGCGTCTCGCCGACGCTCCAGCGAGCGCAGTGCCGGCCGAGGTAGCCGGCCCTCGCGACCCGCGTCGCCACGGAGCCGCCGTCCGCCGAGCGATGTCCGAAGTACTGGCGGCGAAGCATCTCGCGTGAGTGGCGGTCGGCTGCCCGGTTGAGCGTCACGCGTACCCGCAGCTTCTTGAGCCCCCGCTTGGCGCGTTCGGCGTTGATGAGCTTGACGACGGCGCGCTCCGCCTTCGTCAACCGAGTGGCCGCAGCGGCCTCGGGGGCGTCGATCGCGGCCGCACAGGTAGGGCCGGCTATCGCGGCGAGACACGCGACGCCGACGATACGCCGCAGGCGGAGCAGCGTGGGCCACGGCGATGCCTCCGGCAGCGTTCCGGCGGCGCGCAGACGGGCAGACGGACGTGGGGCAGGGGTCATCAGGCTCCTCCTCGAGGCGGGGTGTCCACTGGGCGGCAGCGAGCGGGACGTCTGCTGTGTCCAACGACGCACCGAGGCGGTTTCTGACAGCTCGCGGACTGACTCTAAGCCTTAAGTTGAGCTTTAGGTCAACGGCGTCGACAACGCCTCAGGCCGATCGCCGCCGTCGTCCCTCACCCATCCCGGGACCCTCCGTCCACACGATGGCCACGATCACGACTGGGTGGCCCGCCACGCCGCCAGCAGCCGCTCCTTGAACGCCCTGCCGTCGGGATCGTCGGCCAGTCCGATGAAGATGGTCCCCGGCTGCATCGACGGCCCGAGCAGACCGGCGACGTAGACGCCCGCGTCGGGCACCAGGCCGGCGGCCGGGCTCCGCGCGTAGTCGGTGATCTCGACCGCCGCCAGGCGCACACCCAGCACGGTCGGCTCGTCGTCCTCGGGGCGCACCGCCCACACCAGCCACGCCGGCGTCAGCACGGCGCCCACCAGGGTCCGCTTCGGCATCTTCATCATGCGCATCATGAGCCCGCGTCTGCCGACCAGCTCCGACCGCGTCTCGCAGCCGGACGTCACCTCGGCGAGCAGCGGCGCCTGCACGCGGTCGTCGGCCCAGGCCTCGATGGCATCGGCCAGGGCCGGCGTCATGCGCAGCAGATCGCACGAGCGCGAGCGGCGCGCATACCGGGCCTTCTCCCCCATCTCTCCTCCGCCTCAGGTCCGCCAGTAGCGCGCGCTGCTCGGGAAGATCCAGCGCACGCCGCCGCGCGGGTCGCCGGTATCGCCGAGGTAGCGCGGCATGACATGGAGGTGGGCGTGCGGCACCGTCTGACCGGCCGCGCGCCCCACATTGACACCGAGATTGAAGCCGTCGGCGCCGAGCTCGGCGGCCAGCTCGGTGCAGAGCCGGCGCGCCAGATGCCACATGTCGTCGAGCTCCTGCGTGCTCAGGCCGAGCAGGTCGGGCTCGTGCCGGCGCGGCACCACCAGCGTGTGACCGCGCGTGACGGGGACGGCATCCGGAAACGCCACCGCCGTCCCCTCCGCGCCGATCACCTCGCCGGTCTCGATGCGCGCACAGAAGGGACAGCCCGGACTCATCGCGCACCTCTCCGATCGTCGTGCCCCACCTTCTCGTCGTCCAGCATCCCTTCCAGAGCCAGATAGGCGATCGACTGCCGCAGCCGGACCTCGTCACCCAGCTCGAGGATCACCGTCGCCCGGGCGCGGCGGGCGGCTTCCAGCACCGCCCGCACGTCGACCACGCCCTGACCCAGCGCCAGGTGCGGGTCACCGGCCTCCTCGCTCCCCTTGTTGTCGTGGAGGTGCACGTGTGTGAACCCCGGCGGCGGATCGGCCAGGAATCCCTGCAGCGTGCCGCAGACGGCCGCGTGGCCGGCATCGAGCACAAAGCCCAGCTCACCGAGATCGAGTGCCAAGTCGCCAACGTCTGCCGGTGGAGCACCCCGTCCCGCGACCGTGCCGGCGTCCGGCGCCGGCCGGCCGTCGGACCCGGCGCCCGGGGCGGCACCGCCGGCGGACGACCCACGGCACGTCAGGTCCCGGCGCCCGTGCAGATGCGAGTGCCCGGGCGCCGGCATGTTCTCGATCACGACGCGGACGCCGGTCGCGCTCTGCAGCTCTTCCAGTTCTGCGAAACTGGCCTGCAGGGCCGCCACCACCCGTTCGTCGCGACCCCAGGTACGATCGTACCGGCAGCCCGCCGCGGCCGCCGGCCTGTAGACCCTCCCTGCGAAATCCGGGTGGACGACGTACCGCGTGGCGCCGATCTCGGCGGCGGCCTCGAGGTGGCGACGATGGACCTGCACGGCGGCCCTCCGGTGACGCTCCTTGCGGCTGCCGATCTCCAGCCCGTCGTACGGGCCGTGCACGGTGAATCCCAGACCGCTGCGCTGCGCCGCGGCGCGATTCCCAGCCGAGAGAAGGCTGTGCATGCCGTCGGAGAAGACCTCGACGAGGTCCGCATAGGTGGCGGCCCGTTCGAGCGCCCGCTCAAGCTGCCATTCGTCCCAGGCCATCGACGGCACGCCGATACCCGCCGGCAGTCGCCTCAGACGTGACGCCTCTTGGATCTGTCCTGCCATGGCTCCAACCCTATCGTGGAGGACGATCTCCTCGACCGAAGCGACGTTGTCGTCCGGTCCGTGCTCGCTCGGCGTCCCGGTTCAGCCGGCTCACGAGCATCGTGGACCCGGCCGGTGTGGGGACCGCCCGCTCGTCGCGGACTGAAGGTTGAGCGGGCCGGCGCCGATGACTACAGCGTGAGACGGCCGGGCAGGCTCGGGACAGTGCCGTGTGCCCGGATCTTCGTCGGCAGCGTGCGACCGGTCGGCCCGAGCCGGCCTGAGCCCGGTGATCGACGGAGCACGACGAACGCCATGAACGATCACGCACAGAGGACTGAAGGGCAGGCGGCTGAGTCGTCCGGGGTGTTCCGGTCGCACGGCTCTGCGCGACTGCCACCGATCCTGCGCCGCCACCCCGATGCGATGGGTCTGGTCACCCATCCGGAGGGCCGCATCGTCGATGTCAACGACGCCTTCGCGGAGATCGCCGGCCGGTCACCCGCCGAGGTCATCGGCAGGACCACCCTCGAGGTCGGACTGTGGCCGGCAACGGATGAGCGCGAGCGTGTCCTCGCCGAGCCGGTGGACCGTGACCACGTCGACAAGCGCGAGATCGACTTCGTCGGCGCCGACGGCACCGCGCGCGTGGGGCTGGCGTCCATCGAGCGGCTCGACATCGACGGGGAGCCGCACTCCCTGTGGGTGCTTCACGACATCACCGATCAACGCCGGGCAGAGGGGGAGCTGCGCAGCCGCACCGCCGAGCTGGAGACACTGCTGGGCATCGCCACGGTCCTCAGCAGCACCACCGAGCTCGACGTGACGCTCGACACCATCGCGCGCCTGGCCGCCGAGACGCTCGGCAGTCCGGAGGCGGAGATCGTCGTCTACGACGCCGACGCCGACGAGCTGTGCACAGCAGCCATCTACCAGTCGCGCTGGACGGCCTGGGCAGAGGCCCTCGATCAGCCGGTCACCGGACCGGAGGCCGATCTCGACAAGCATCTGATGGCGGCACCCGGCGTCACCATCCAGACCAGATCCGACCCCCAGCTCGACGGCGTGACTCGCGAGATCATGGAGCGCTGGGACGACCACGTCTACCTCTGTGTCCCGCTGCGCTTCGGCGACCGGCCGCTCGGCCTGCTCATCTACATCGAGACCGAGCGCGACCGGCTCTTCACCGACAAGGAGCTGGAGCTCGCTACGGCCGTCGGCGAACAGGCGGCACTGGCCATCCACACCGCCCGGCAGTTCGACCGCGAACGCGAGCAGAACCGGCGGCTCACAGCCCTCGTGAACGCCAGCCGCACCCTGGCCTCGGAGATCGACCTCGACAACGTCAATGCCAAGCTGGCCAGGGTGGCGGTGGAGGCGCTCGATGCCGACTGGTGCTCGGTCTTCGAGTACCACGCCGAAGAGAGCACGGTCACCGAGAAGGCGAGCTGCGAGCGACGCCGCCGATGTCGGCCGGAGATGGTCAGCCGGACGTATCGCATCGGCCGGCAGGCACCGCTGGCCGACGACGAGTACCCCCTCGACGTCTCCCGACTGGAATCCGGTGAGATCGTCATCGAGAGGTTGAGCGACCCCGACCTGGACCCGGCCACCCGCGCCGACATGGAGGATCAGGACGAGCGATCCTGCCTCACCGTGCCGCTCATGAGCGGCGGCCGACCGATGGGCTTCTTCGTCATCGTCCACGAACGCGAGGAGCATGCTTTCGGCGCTCCGGAGATCGAGGTGGCGCGCGCCATCGCCGAACAGGCGGCGGTCGGCTGGGAGCGAGCCCGCCTCTACCGCCGCCTGGAGCTGCTCGCCATCACCGACGGCCTCACCGGCGTCTTCAACCATCGCCACTTCTACGAGCGCCTGGCGGCGGAGATCAAGCGCGCCGACCGTTCCGGTGACCCCCTGCCTCTGCTCATGATCGACATCGACGGCTTCAAGCTCTACAACGACCGCTTCGGCCATCAGGCCGGCGACGACGCCCTGCGGACCATCGCCGAGGCCATCACCGCAGAGGTGCGCGACGGCATCGACCTGGTCGCCCGCTACGGTGGCGAGGAGTTCACGGTGCTGCTGCCGGGTGCGCACGATGCCGTCGCGGCCGCCGAGCGGATACGCGAGCGGGTGCGCGGCGTGAGCATGGCGACACCGGTCGGCGAGGCCCGGCTCACGGTGAGCGTCGGTGTGGCCGTCTACCCCGCCAGTGCCGCCGACATGGACGACCTGGTGGCGCGGGCCGACGCGGCCATGTACATCGCCAAGCGTCTGGGCAAGGACCGCGTCGAGGCGGCAGCGGCGCGCTGAACGAGTCGGCCGGACGGCCGGGCGCATGGCGGCATCAGCGCCGCGCCTCGATAGCGCCCTTCTGGTCATGCGATGCCGCAACGCTCCGCCCTGCAGGTTCCGGCCTGCTCGACAGGAGGGGCGACGGCCCCTACCGCGGTATGCTTGACGCCTGACGACCACCGGGACGGCCGGCATACCTGACGCAGGAGAGACGGCGCACCGTGCACGAGCCTGCGGTGCGCCGCCCGCGACGGAGGGGAGCATGGAGCAGCACATCACCACCCGCCTTGGCGACGGCAGCCGCGTCGACATGACGCCCGGCGAGATCCGCGCCGACATCGAAGCCGGCGTGGCCATGGGCGTCAAGCGGGCCAAGGTCGAACCGCTCACGCAAGACGAGGTCGACCGACTTGTCGAGATCTTCACCGCACCGGGACGCTTCGCCTCGGTCGACCCCGGCGAGGAGGTCGTCCTGAGCTCCGACGGCACCTGCGGCCTGCCGCGACCGGACGGCGCCGAGCAGCTGTTGATCTATCAGGACGCCTTCGGCAGCGACACGCTCGAGATGGCCAGCACCGACTACTCCTACAAGGCCGTCAAGACGATCGCCAGCGAGGTCGCCCAGGCGATGAAGATGGCCCAGCTGGAGCTGGTGGCGCCGGCCCAGTACGGGGCGATGCCCGACCTGGGCCGCTACTCACGGCCCGACGGGCCGTTCCCCAACTGGTCGGAACTGCTGCCGCTGGGCCGCGTCGACGAGGCTCGCGACGCTCAGGAGGAGGCGATCGAGGCGTCGATCGACGACATCTGCTACGTCGCCGACGAGCTCTGGGCGGCCGGCACCGACGGCAT
>Ga0172371_10001264_pt1 | contig 40029 bp, 37 predicted proteins | sample Lak12m_FD_114543 | JGI IMG/M metagenome (GOLD analysis project Ga0172371, IMG submission 114543) | Freshwater microbial communities from Kabuno Bay, South-Kivu, Congo - kab_022012_12m | ecosystem: Environmental > Aquatic > Freshwater > Lake | place: Democratic Republic of the Congo: South-Kivu... | reverse complement strand
TTTAGTTTACCTAGTTCAGAGATTGTTGTTTCTGCGCTTTCCATATGTTCTAATGTTATGTATGTCCATAAGTCACAATAAATAAGACTGCAAGTTAAAGAAATAGTAGGATCAAACTCAATTTGGATGATAGAACCTAAAAAAGAAAAAAACCGGTAACCGCTAGTCCGTAACAATCAGAAATTTCCCGGAAGAGAAAATTTGATCATTACGGGGTTAATTTAGCCTTGACAAGATTGGAATATGAGGTAAATTTGCTTAACAAGGATGACAATAGAGAGGAAAATGTTCTAAACCTTTTAAAAAAAGTGTCCAATCAATAGGGGGTTAAGCCACGATCATGTGACCCCACCATCGCTATTTCAGTTAGCTCACATAAATTGACAAAGAAATATTTATCGGTTAGATTGTGTATGTGTTAGTGTATTTAACTTGTCGCCTTCAAATTTAGTAAAGCCACTGATGTACAAATGACACGAATTTATTTTGCAGCAAGTTTGGGAAAAAGCAGAATAGAAGAAAAGATATCAATATAAACGGAATGTAAATATTGGCGCCAAAGACAAGTAATTGCACTTGTTCAATATGGTTGAGGTTTTGCCTAATTTTTAACTTTTGCATCCCATCATCAAGTAACGTTAGCAAAAAGAATGCAGCGATGAAGCCAAAAACATAATAGAGCCATTTGTGAGTGACTAATGGAGAATCAATGTAATACATTACGGAACTGACACAAAATGATGTCCATAATATCCAAAGGTATGCTTGAATTACGATAGCAATAAAACAGGAAGTGAGAACCTTCCAACTGAATTCACTCTTCTTATTCGAGATAAAGATGAGAAAAAGTATTGTTAGAAGAGCAAGTACTAAATAAACAATTGCAAGCACAATACTGCCTAAAAAAAGGTCATGAAGCATTCTCCAAAATGACTTTGATTCTGGATGATATTGAATACTGGGGATATTATAAGTTTCAAAAGACGTATTTAGATCATCTTTAAAGCTTGGTGACCTTTTATAAATATTTGGTTGGATGTTCGAAAAGTGGGTCCAAAAGGATTCTTCAGATTTATCAATTTCTGCGTTCAGTATCGCTATGTCGTTTTTATTAACATCTTGTAGTTCTGTATATTTAAGCAGCAAACTATAACAACTTATAAGGGTGCGATATCTACCTTTAAGTTCTGGATCTAAATAATCAAGATATTTATCTGACACACTTGAGCTTTTGGTTACAATTTCCCGAATATGAGTTAACCATTGGGAATGATGATATTTTATTGAGTCAAATATACCTTTTCTGCTTTGTTCAACTATTCTATATGCTTCATTATTTGCGTAAAGGATTAGTGTTACGGTTTGTGTGAAGGTTTTCTGTTCTTGTTCATATATAGATTTGTCGAATGAATTACTTTTCTCACAAGAGATTAAAATTAAAATCAACAGGAAAAGGAAATAGATATTTGATCTCATAGGATATTTCGTACTTGAATAGGCATAATTGCTCTTTGGTTCTGTTTTTGTAATCGAGCACTGCAGAACTTCATTCATCCGACCCTTCAATCTTCTTATCACCATTTTCTGACCAAAAAAGGACTTTGGTTCATCTTATCCATAAGCAATAATACCACTTTTCGTTGTTCCATCACACTGAATTTGTCTGATTTAATGATTTTACTATTAACTTTATCCTATGGAAACTAAGAAATTCATTTTTGGTAATCGTGAGTTACCTTCTTACCTTGGTTACGGAACACTCGATGAAAAAAGCATCAAGTATGAAAACGATACAATCACAGCAAATTATGTGCTTAATTACGATGGTTCTATTGTACACAGGGTAAACTGGGACAAAACCCGCTGCGAACTTAAAACTGAGATACACGGTGAATCTTGCGAAACAAATTTGTATCCTAATTTAAACAAGGCTTTAACCACAGGTTTTCTTTTTAGGGACTTTGTAAAGGATAAGGTATATTATTTCCTGCTGAAAAGAACCAGCGGAATGGGAAACATCTATGTCCAGAAACCTGAACCCAAAGGCCTTGGTCAAAAGCGTGTCATACATTACCCTGCAGGTTTATTGATGAGTTTCAGGTTACCCCTTTTAGAAAGGACACAGCAGTATGCTGCGTTTCTTGAAAGCATTAAAAGGTCTAATCAGATCACCTTTTTTAGGGAGCACAAGTCTATTCTGCTTTTAACCGACACTGAATTAGAGGTAACAATACAACCGTTGGTTATAGTAGAATTTATTGTTCCTCTTGCCTATATGACCAGTGCTGCAAAAACCTTCGATGAGAGTGGTATAATCAATCCCAGTAAGCAATACAGGCTGATGATAGCCGAATCCTATCAAGCAGAAACCACCCAGATGCAATCATTTATTGGGAATGAAAAGCTTCCTTTTTTTGCTATATGTTTTGCAGAATACTCTGAAGAAACGCATCCCTATTTGAAAAAATTATTCATAGAATCCATAAAGGGATTAAAAGATAAATTAATCCAAAAAGAAAATGAAACCACATCTAAAGATAATCAATCCCCATCAGATGATAACGGTTTTTTCAATGAAGAAACAGGTGAGTGGGAAGGTGTGGATTATCCTGAACCCCCTCAAAGGGTAAAAGAAAGTTGGGTTTCAGTCACAAAGGATTTAACAACAAAGGAACTTGAAACTCCATATAATGATGACAGCCTGCTTCTATGGATACACAAATTATTTAATTATAAGCACTGTGACGGTTTTTGGATGTTCAAATACGAACTGTTTTCACCTGATCTTCATCCAATGCAACTAAAGGAAGGGAACTTCACTTGCATTAGCATTTCTGATTTTACACAGAGTATTGGATGTGGGAACTATACAACCATAAAGTATGAAATTTCAGATAACACCAATAGGGTAGTTTCTTTTCGCGGGGGCGCTCAAATGGAGAATGGGGTCATTGAGGCAATTCAGTTTATTCGGTCGCTTAACAGATTCAATGATTGGAAAGATTACTATGAAAAGCAGGTGCCTGATAAATCACGTGGCAGAACAGATGAAGAACTGGATAAATGATTGCGGGTGAGTTGAAAGATACTGGCATCAGTCTGACCTAAATTCAATCGCAGAAATGATTGAAGGTTGCATATTTATTCACATATTTGCTTTAGGATAATATCAGAGGTCATTAATCCTAATAAGTCACAAATGGATCAGGTCAGCCTAATAAACAAGTTGATCGAATGCATAGATCATCACAATGTCACCAAATTAATAATCGAATGGCTGGATGGTAAAAAGGAAGATATTCTTTTCGAACAATACCTTATTGGCGAAAATCCAACAAACAAATGGACTTTCATATATGGAAGAATTTCTGAAAAGAATCAATTGAGCTATATTCCAGTTCAATATATTGATTCTTTTGAAGAAACTGGGGATGAGTTCTCAGTTGAAGAGAAAAATAGAATCTTTTTTGTGCACTATTTTGAGAATTACAAAGTCATCAAAAACATTCCCGAGATTGATGTCTATATGCATTTTGATGTTGAACAAACTATTCTGTATAATCACGCGAAATTTAGGATACTTACTTTTGATGATAAAGAACATAACAAAGATTTTATCCGAGGCAAAAGAAGAAAATGGGAGGAAATATACTTAGAACTTACTGCTGAATATAGTCAATCACCCATACATAGTGGGGATTTAAATTTCATCGTTAAATCAACCAAGGAAAAAAAATATTGGGCACTTTTCATGAAAGGACATCCAACGAGAATTTATGCCGTTGCAGAAATGATTAAGGGTGGAGAAATTGTAATGGAACGTGTTGCAGCGGAAATGATGAGTGCATATACTTGTAATGAAGGTAAAGAAATTGATGTCTTGAATTGTTTTGGAGAAGTGGATTATGAGTTATTAATGACCCTCTATGGCAATTATTATAGGAGTTGGGAGGTGGAATCTTGAATTATGTATTCTTTTCCGGATCATTATAACAGAGAACCAACTAATATCATTAACTGATAAAAAATTCGGGTATGCAGAAGAAAAATAGTGACGTATGGTTCGCCATTACCCGGGACTTAACCACAATAAAGTTCGATGAACCATTAACGAAAAACGAGTTGGTTCTTTACTTAGTAAAGAAAATCTATAAGCCACAGAATGATCTGTTGTGGTATGACTATGAATTATTCGATAGCGAAATGGAACCGACCCGACTGACCTTTGGCAACTTCACATGTATTAAAATATATGAAATAGTCCCCAAGATAGACAATGACGTTTACTGGTTCGGTTTTGCAATTTTGGATGAGAACGGAGTAACCCGCAATAATGAATTGATGTGCGAAGGAGAACTGGGTATAATTGAGGTCATAAAGTTGATGTGGAAAGCAGCTGAGTTTGGTTGCTGGGCTGATTATGATATTGCGATAAGAAGTTAGGGTAGTAGACTGTGATGAAGCTGGAAGAATCAGTGGATGGCAGGGAACGAAGTGGGATTACAGGAAATAATCCAATACCCCTCCCATGATTTATCTCTTTTTATCACAAAGTGAGGGATAAGGTTCACTTGATGGAGATCGTGCCTCCTTGGCAAGAGGGTTACATGGTAATGAGTTGTTATTGCCATCTGCTTTGGGAATGCATTATCCTCCAAAAAACATCCCAAATAACATCCATTTACGCCCGTAAATATTTCTAGCAAACGAAAATATACAAATCTGAGTAGTAAGTTTACAAAGGGGACTGAATCTACTTATACAAAGTGGGTAACTCATATAAGACTATTGGGATCTCAATTAGTAGAATCCACCCGAGAACACTCACAGATTGGTGCTCTTTTAGGGACGGAACAAATAGATATCGAAAATAAGTGATTTTATTACACCTCTTGTTTTCATTAGGTATGTATAAAGAAAAAGCCACCTACTGGTTACTCAATCCTGGATTTAGAGTCCCCTATAGAGTCCCCCAGCAAGACATGAGCCTCGTAGATTATTAATCTACAAAGTCTTATGTCTATTGAGTGTAGCCCCACCAGGACTCGAACCTGGATTTAAAGTTTAGGAAACTTCCGTTCTATCCCTTGAACTATAGGGCCAATTCAAAGTACGAGGTACGAAGTACGATTTACGAATGTAAGTTAGAAGTTTGAAGTTCGGAGAAGGTCGTACATCTTACTTCTTACTTCTTACTTCTTACTTCTTACTTCTTACCTCCAACGTCCCTCGTCCTACGTCCTTCGTCAAACGTATTTTCGCGGCAAAAATAGTGAAAATCTCAGTAATTTCACTGATGCATAATAATCACTTTCTTAATGAGGTCTTGATTCTGTCCCGTCAACCTGATCTGATATAATCCTTACGGCAGGGATGATACATCCCGATTCGTCCGGATCATCATCCCGGAAGAGCGGATCTCCTTCTGAAGGATGGTCTGTCTGGACACATTGATAAGCCTCAGCAGATATACACCGGGAGCCGGCGGAAGGTATTCAGCCTGTACCCGATCTGTCGCTGGATTTGGATAGATGGCAAGTTCCTGCCGCACCGGTTCACTGATGCTGACGGTAAACAGCACGGTTCTGTTGTCCTGAGGACTTCCGAGGATCCGTGTTTCATCCTGCGGTCAACTCCCAGCCGGTAAAACTGCATGATATGTAACCCATTGCTGATGTTCACCCAATCGTTTGTCTCTTCATATTTGTACACGCCCCCGTCGTTTGTGTTGTATAATACCTGGTTCAAGGGATTGTACGCCGTGTATGGATATCGGCATGAACATAGTGTGCTCCTGCACCGTAATACTGTGCATTCAGGGTCCGGATTTCTCCGCCGTCGAAGCTCTCCCGGATGTTCACTCCACCTGCCTGCACATGATCCGGCTTCTTTGGATCAACTGACAATGCCAGGGTGAAATATCCCTGTCCGCCGGGGTTACTCCAATGGTAATACGATCCGCCTGGCTTGGGGGAACACCGGTATTCAACAGCTCAAACGAGGTTCCCGAATTGGATGAACGAAAAACGATTGCGCCACTTTCATCGGATCTGCCGGATTGATCCAAAGCTCATGAACCGCCCTGTTTTGCTGAATTGCATACTGCAACCCGGTCCCCTGCCAGGTCTTTCCTCCGTCTTCCGGCTTCAGGGTGCCCACCGAAAAGGTTTCCCACTATACATCACCGGTACCTGTACAAATAAAAATGGTGTTCGGATCTTGCGGATGCAGGTCGATATCGCTGAAATCCAGCGTTGGGAGGTCATCTGTCAGAGGTAACCATGAGATACCTCCGTCAGGTGACTTCCACATGCCTCCGCATGGAGCACCTGCATAGAAAATATCCGGATCGGTTGGGTGGAAGGTGATGCAGTCGATTCGTCCTTCCAGAAAGAATTTGACCCTGAGAAATTGCTTCTCGCCAGTCAGGGGTGCTTCAGGATATTCCTTTCTAATTCCTTCAACAAACGGTTTGGCTTGCCGGTAGTCTACCCGGCCATTGCCGTCCGAAGGGATCTGTGTTAACCAGGATTAAAAATCTATGAACCGGTTCCTGGATCGATCAAAGGATTGGTTCAATCGAGATCAACTTTCCTTACCATGATGGATCAACCAGGTTAAAACGGATTAAACCACAGGGATGCCCCGATCCATTGAATCAGCACCTTGTCGTAAAGGCTGTATGGGATATAGCCGTTGTAGTAATCGGCCATGATGGTGACCGGGAACCGTCCCTTTTTACCTAGCCCGATCCCGCCTCCGATGTGAAGACCGGGCCGGAAATCCTGTTCCTGCTCAAACCGCAGATCGGCGCCGGCAACCCATCGCAACCATTCCTTATCACCAACCGGGTGTTCGAATTGGAACCCTGTCTGGAGGAGAACAGGTTTGCGAGGATAAGCTGTGTGCATGATGATTCCGGCTGTTCCGTACAACTGCCACCAGCCGTATATCCAGGCAGCCGACAGATCCACCACCTCGTAGATACGCGGATTGTCAATGAAGTCGTCAATCCCGTTCCGAAGCAGATAATCATCCCCGAGATGCGCTGAGATATGAAAAAGACGGCCACGGAAACGCCAGTGGTCCAATCGATATTGATAATGAATCCCTATTTTAAAGTCGATATTGAAAAGATTTGTCTGGTATTTACCAAACGGATCCTCGAAGATGAACTGGGGGAAAGCACACAGCTCAAATCCCAGTTCCGAAGCGCGTTGCGGGGCATGCTGCCAGCGGATGATGTTGCTGCGCAGTCCGGCTGAAAAATTTCCGAAAAAACGGTTTTGCCACTGGCCGGCGGCATAAAAGGCATACAATGAACCGGAGATCTGGCTCTCCTTGTAATCCAGGAGGACGGTCGGATACAGATTGCCTTTCGGGAACCAGGTAGCGATCCGTGTGCTATCCTGACCTTTGGATATTCCAATGCCAATGCACAGGATTACCACGGCCGATGACAACGATTTTTTCATTCCGGGGTCGAAAATACACATTTTTCAAATGGTTAATAAAATGTATATTTGCTGAAACTCATTGTTAGGGTAAGACCCTTATGCGATTTCCATGCTGAACCAGAAACTACAGCAACGGCTACAACAAAAACTGTCTCCTCAGCAGGTTTTGGTCCTGCGACTATTACAAGAACCTATTCTTTCTTTTGAGCAACGGATCAAGCAGGAAATAGAAGAGAATCCTGCCCTTGAGGAATCCGATGAGCTGGATCATGAACAGGACGACTATCCCGAAGATCCGACACTCGCTTCCATTGTATCGGATGAAGACGAGCTGCAGGATGATCTCTCCGAAGGTCCTGAACTGAACAATGAATTTTCTATCGAAGATTACCTGGAGGATGAAGATACACCTGGATATCGCATGGTTACTTCCTACAGTAAACCTGATGAAGATCACCGTGAGTTCCCGGTCATCTCTACCATCAGCTACCAGGATTTTCTGCTGGCTCAGCTTGGCCTTAGCAGATGTACCGACAAAGAATTTATAATAGCTGCCACAATCATTGGAAACCTGGATGATGCCGGTTACCTGAGAAGAGAAGAGACTGCACTGATCGACGATCTGGCCTTCAACCAGAATATTCATGCAACATCCGGGGAAGTGGAGGGAATGGTGAAACTGGTTCAGGGTTTTGACCCTCCGGGTATAGGAGCCAGGGATCTTCGCGAGTGCCTGTTACTCCAGCTGGACCGGGCGCCTGAAATGACGCCGGCTGTTGAGATTGCCAATACTATCATTCGTGATCATTTCGATGAATTCAGTAAACGCCGGTTCGATAAACTGATCACACGGTTAAAGATCAACGAGGAGGACCTGAAATCCGCCATCCAGGAGATCCAGAAACTGAATCCAAAACCTGGAGGGAACATCCCGGAAACCTCCCGCCTGGAAGAATATATTATACCCGATTTTATCATCACCAACCTCGATGGTGAACTGGAGTTAACCCTTAACAGCAGAAACACCCCCGAGCTAATAGTCAACAGGCAATACCAGGATATACTTCAGGCTTTCGCGAAGAAAAAAAATAGGGCATCCAGCGGCGAAAAAGCTGCTATTGCGTTCATCAAGCAGAAACTCGATTCGGCCAGGGGATTCATCGATGCCATTAAACAGCGGCAGGAGACCCTGTTCAAATCCATGACAGCCATCATGGAATACCAGAAGGAATACTTTCTCACCGGTGATGAGACCAAATTACGGCCGATGATCCTGAAAGATATTGCTGAACTCGTCCATCTGGACATCTCCACCATCTCGCGTGTGGCAAACAGCAAATACGTGCAAACGCCTTTCGGGACTTTTCTCCTGAAGACATTCTTTTCCGAATCCATGCAAAATATCAAGGGAGAAGAGATCTCCACACGGGAGATAAAGAAGATCCTTCAGGATATTGTCGCAGAGGAAGAAAAGAGCGATCCCTATACGGATGATCAACTGGTTGATATGTTGAAAGGGAAAGGATATAACATAGCCCGGCGGACGATCTCCAAATACCGTAAACAACTAAAGATCCCTTCAGCCAGGCTTAGGGTGGAACTCCATTAACCTTACCCTCACAAGCATGAACGACCGTACAGCCCTGATTTTATCGTTTCTGTTTCACCCCCTCCTGATGCCTTTTTATATCCTCCTGATCCTGTTCGGATCTGACATTTCGTTTTCTGTCCTGCTCCCTCTGCAGATTAAACTGATCATTATGGGAACTGTGCTTGTTACAACACTTCTGTTCCCCCTGCTGATCCTGTATATCATGCTGCGGATGAAGATCATCAGCTCTGTTTATCTCCCCCTTCGGGAAGAGCGCATTTTTCCTCTGATCACCGTTGCAATCTTCTATTACCTGACATTCTACCTGGTAAAAGATATCTACATGCCGCTGAATTTTCAGTTTTTCATTTTAGGCGCCACACTGCTTGCTGCAGTCACATTGGTTGTAACGTTTTTTTACAGGATCAGCCTGCACATGGTGGCCCTGGGAGCTGTAACTGGATTGTTCCTGGTGATGGTCATTTCGTCGGGAGGAAACACGCTGTTTTTGCTGATCGGGGCTATCCTGGTTTCCGGGCTGACGGGTTCGTCCAGGCTTAAACTGAACACCCATCAGCCTTCCGAGGTATATTCCGGATGGCTGATGGGCGCCATTGTGATGTGTATAACTTCGTTTCTGCTTTAAAACGGCATTAACAGGAATCCGATGGAGAGAGAGGTAATTTCGGGACCGTTTCCTTTTGTGAACATCTTGTTGATCGAGTAATAGGCACTGGCATGGAACCACCGGTACCCGATCCTTAACGTGGGGCCGTAGCTGAACTGTTCCAGGTTCTTGATCTCCCTGTATTTTACACGGTATTTTTCACTGGTGCCGGTTGTGTAGTTGTCGCCAACATATTTGCTGTGCGCCGGTAACAGGTAGGCGACTTTGAATCCGATCCCGACAGCGATCTTGGATTTTGATTTAAACCTGAATTCCAGTGGCAGTTCAAGGTATGGAAGGATCAGTTTGCTTCGCTGGTAGTTTACAGCCGAGGTATCGCCAATCTTCTCGAGCCAGGATGAATCAGGTGTACTTTTCACCAGGAAGTCTCCATACATATTCTGTGCTCTGAATCCCAATCCGACAGCAAAGCCAAAATTGCTTTTCCCGAAGGGAACATTATACATTGCAAAGGTCTGAAATCCCTGGTTGATGGCCCGGGTGTCAATGTCTTCCGGAACATTGAAAAAAATATCGGTGAACATGCCAACTCCAATGGTAACACGCTTTTTTGCAACCTCATTGACAATCTGGGCACTCCCGTCCAGGGAGGAAAAAATAAACAACAACAAGAAGACCGTCAGGGAACCTGTAAGGTGATTTCGTTTCATAATTATCTCTTTATCTTGTTACAAAGATACACTTCCTGTTGTTAACGTAAAATTAGCTCCATAATTTTTCAGGATACTCACCTTTTTCAATTAATTGCCGGATTCCGGCAACAACCACCTCCCTGTCCTCCTTATATGTCATGCCATACCATTTCTCGTTGCACGATAAAACCCTTACCGATGCCTTCTTCGTTTGGATCAATTGGTTTACCGCGGTGGGAATATAATACTCCGCTTTTGGATCATCTGCCCCGTCTCTGATGAAATTTTTAAATCCTGCATCCAGGTAGCTAAAAAAAGAAGGGGTGAAACCCCAGAAATTCATTGAGACAACGGTTTGTTCCGAAAGAAATACCTCTCTTCCGGCTTCATCACGGAAGATAATACCCACATCCCTTCGTTCAATCTGAGTCCTTTCAACTACGTTGTCCAAAAATGAAGAAGAATCCGTCCGGCAAACACCCCGCGAAACAAATCCATGTTCTGAAAGCGTCTTTCCGATTTCATAGGCCACCATAGCGTAATCGTTTTCCCTTGCCGGCGTCCAGGAACTATAGTGATCAGCCAGTGTCTGATACGCGCCCCGGCCATAAAAATCATCTGCATTGATCACGGCAAAAGGTGTTGAAATGGTACCGGCTGCCATTAAAACCGCGTGTCCTGTCCCCCAGGGCTTGGTCCTGGCAGAAGGATACGAGATCCCTGCAGGAACTTTCCATATTTCCTGCAATACATACTCAAGATTGATATTCTTAGGTATCTTTTTGATTATCAAATCATTGAAATCTTTCTCAATGCGTTCGTTGATCACGAAGACCACCTTCCCGAATCCGGCCCGGATGGCATCGAAAATAGAATATTCGATGATCGCCTCTCCATGCGGACCAATAGCATCAAGCTGTTTCAATCCACCATACCGACTGCCGATGCCGGCAGCAAGAATCAACAATGCAGGTTTCATCTGTTTTCTGGTTTAAAGTCTCACGTTTAAAATTTCAAGTCCCAAAGCTCAAATCCCAAGTCCCAGGTTCCAGGCATAAAATTCCCAGTGTCTCACGCTTTTATACCCCCCCTACTCTCACACCCTCACACGCTCATACCTACACACCCTCATACTCTGATACTAACTTCTACCTCCCCACTGCCTCACCTTACTTCCCCACCACGCGTAATAAACAATCACCATGTAACAGGGCACAGCCAGCCAGTATGCAAGCTGCGATGTCCAGACATCTGAAAAATATCCCCAGAGGAGGGGAAGGATTGCACCGCCTGCGATTCCCATGATCAGGAGCGCCGATCCGGTTTTAATAAAACGGCCAAGATCATGAATGGCGAGTGGCCATACAGCCGGCCAAACCAGGGCATTGGCCAGACCGAGTAGAGCGACAAACAGTATTGTATAAGGAAGGACAAGTTCGACGTTTCTGAATGTCATCATATCGATAAAATGTAATGTTACGGAAGCTTCGGCAGGGATTGCGATTGCGAGGATGGTGAAAATAATTCCAAGGATCCCGCTCCAGGCCAGGGCGCTTTTCTGCGAAAGCAATTTCGGTATCGTGATGATACCTATGATGTACCCGAGAACCATCGCGATAAGCACCAGTGATGTAAAATATTTCGCCGACTCCAGCGGAACACCGATCGAATGCCCGTACCGGATAATGGTATCTCCTGCAATCACTTCTACTCCCACATAAAAGAAAAGGGTAACCACTCCAAGTATCAGGTGCGGAAACTGAAAAATGGAGGTTTTCGAAGAAGCATAGGTTGAGTCTGCTTCCGGATCCTGCTCCGTTTCAACATCGGGAAGCGGGGCAAAACGAATGACAAGGCCCAGCAGAAATAAAACACCGGTCATGACCAGGTACGGTCCGATCACCCTTTGCGCAAGACCGTCGAGCGCCAGGGTCCTGGCTGCTTCATCCATACCATTTAGACTGAGCAGAAAAGCATCTCCGTCATGCAGGATGAAATAAGCGAGAACCAGGGGAGCTATGGCTCCAGCTACTTTATTGCAGATCCCCATGATACTGATACGCCGGGCAGCACTCTCCCTTGGTCCGATGATCGTGATGTATGGATTGGAGGCTGTTTGCAGAATCGCCAGTCCTGTTCCCAACACAAATAATCCCAACAGGAACACTCCGTATGTGCGCATAAGCGCAGCAGGGATAAAAATAAGGGTGCCTAGGGCCATGACCCATAAACCTACCATCATTCCATTTTTAAATCCGGTTTTATTCAGGATCCATGATGAGGGCAATGCCATCACTGTATAGGAAATATAAAAGGCAAATGCCACAAACAGCGCCTGAAAATCAGATAGTTCACAGGATATTTTCAGATAGGGGATCAGGATGCCATTTAACCAGGTGACAAATCCGAAGATGAAAAAGAAAATCCCGATGATTGTGATGGAAAGAATGTAGTTCCCTGACCTGGACGTCATAATGCACTGTTTTTAATGGTTCTTGAATGAGGTGACAAAAATAACGGATTTTCATTTTGTTAACATTTCTTTTATTTTTGATTTTTCATTGTACCTTTGACCAAGAGGCTTGATCTCAAAACAACACTAATCTGGAGCGACCATAAGTATGGAAAACGCGAATGAGAAATTTAACATTCTGATTGTCGATGACCGGAAAGAGAATCTGATAACCCTTGAATCCATCATTGAGAGCCCTGAACTAAAAATAATCCAGGCCCTTTCCGGAAATGAAGCCCTGGGTGTTATGCTGGAATACGATATTTCGCTCGTTCTGATGGACGTCCAGATGCCCGGTATGGATGGCTTTGAAACTGCTGAACTGATGCGGGGGAGTGAACGGACCAAAAACATCCCCATCATTTTTATCACAGCGACTTACCGCCAGCCAAAACAGATCTTCAGGGGGTATGAATCCGGGGCGGTTGATTATTTGTATAAACCTCTTGACAGAAAAATACTTCAGAGCAAGATCCAGGCTTATATTGACTTTTTTAGACAAAAACATGAACTCGAAGTCACCACGAGGCAGCTCAAGAAAACCCTTGAAGAGGTTGATCAGGCCAAGCGGGCAGCCGAGGAGGCAACCATCGCCAAAAGCTCTTTCCTGGCCAGCATGAGTCATGAAATCCGGACCCCGCTGAACGGGATCATCGGTATGACCGACCTGATCCTTATGGATACGGAGCTGCCCGAGCACTATTATGAGCACCTTACCGATATCAAACAAAGCAGTGAATCACTTCTCGAGATCATCAATGAAATCCTGGATGTTTCGAAGATTGAAGCCGATAAGCTGGAACTTGAACATATCGAATTCAGCCTGAGAGATGTACTTGGGAAAGTGGTCCGCCTGCTTTCCGTTAAAACGTTCCAGAAAAGCCTGGAATTCATTTGTCATTGTCCGCCTGATATGGTTGACAGTCTGATAGGGGACCCTACCCGTATCCGTCAGATCCTGATCAACCTTTTGGGAAATTCGGTTAAATTCACAGAAACCGGAAGTATCACAATCGCCGTCAAACTGATTGAAAAAACTGAAAAAACTGCCTACATAGAGTTTTCTGTCAGGGATACCGGTATTGGAATTTCAGGGGATAACCTGCCAAAACTTTTCAAATCTTTCAGCCAAGCCGAAAAATCCACCTCCCGGACCCATGGGGGGACAGGCCTTGGGCTCTCTATCTCCAAGAAATTAGTGGAGATGATGGGCGGTACCATCAAGGCTGAGAGTACCCAGGGTGAAGGCAGTTGCTTCTCGTTTATCCTCCCGCTGGGGCTGGGAATAGGAGGGGATAACGGATTTACTGATTGTTTGCCTGATACAATAAAAGATCTGCATGTCCTTCTGGTCGACATGCAAACCGAACATAACAAAGAGGTCAAGAGCTTTTTCGACCAATGCCAGATCCCGGTTACAATCGTGACCACAGCAGAAGATGCTCTCAAGCAGGCTGCCAAACCGGTAGCAAAAAAGTTTTCTGTCATCCTGATTGATCATCTTCTCCAGTACCACAATGGGAAACTGCTCTCCAATCTCCTGGAAGAGGTATTGCCTGAGGGCACCAATCCCTCTTTCATCATGCTTACAGACGATAAATCGATCCATTCGACCAAACGGATCAAACTGGCAGGAATTGACCATATCCTGTTTAAGCCCGTGATGCAGAAGGAACTCATATGGATGTTTCAGCGAATATTTCTTAAGGACCTTGAACTGCCTGAAAAAAGCTCCTCCCGGAATGAACCGGCAGTTAATATATTCCGTGACCTTACGATCCTGCTTGCAGAAGACAACCTGATCAACCAGAAAATCGTGGTACAACTGCTTTCCAAAAGGGGGATCAAGGTGATCACTGCAAGCAATGGACTTGAAGTTGTTGACAGGGCCAGTGAGAGAAAATATGACCTGGTTTTTATGGATGTCCAGATGCCGGAACAAGATGGCTTTGAAGCAACCCGCCAGATCCGTAACAATATAAAAGGCCCGAACGCAAACACACCGATCATTGCACTTACAGCAAACGCCATGAAGGGCGACCGCGAAATGTGTATCGAAGCCGGCATGAATGAGTACCTCTCAAAGCCGCTGAATCCTGAAGAGGTATTTCGCACCATCGAAGTATATTGTCAATAAGCTGTAACACCTATTTACTATGTGGGATAAGATCCAGCAAAAAATTCATGAATATGTTCCTGGGTTTCAATGGAAAACACTGAAAAATCTCGGAATCGGAAAAACCATGTTATTGTGGTTTCTTGCAATCTCGTTAATTCCACTTGCCTCACTTAGTTTTATCAACTACCTCTATTATTACCAGGGACTGAATATCCTGACAAAGAAATCACTCTTTACCACTTCCCAGCTCAGGGTAAATGATTTGAACAATTACTTTCAACGGGCCGATAGTTACCTGCACTTCCTGTCTACTGATCCGGAGCATAAAAACCTTATCTATCAACTCAATCAGGAAATAAAGGCTTCAGGGATGCCTCCTTCAGAATACGTGAATACCGGGCAGTATAAATCGATTTCAGATCTGTTGAAAAGAAGTATGGAAAAATCATGGGAGCTGGAAGGGTTGTATAACATCCTGGCCGTGAATACGGATGGAACCATTCTCTTCAGCCTGAAAGACATTGGATTAGCAGGACAAAAACTTACGCAGGGAATTCTTTCAAACACTGTGGTATGTGGCGCTTTTGAAGAAATTTTAAAAACCAATAGCACCCTGTTTTCCGACCTGGAATATTTTCCTCCTTCAAATAATGTCATTACCGGATTTCTGGGATCTCCCCTGCTTGATCAGCAAGGACATGTTATTGGTGTGATAGGTATTCAGATCAACACTGAGCGGATCGACAAGATCGTTCAATACAGTGTTGGTTTCGGAAGCACGACAAAGGTCTACCTGATCGGTCTGGACCTGAAACTGCGCTCTGAGAGCAAGTCCGGAAATAATGAAATGTTATCATTCCAGAAAGAAGACAATACTAAAACCCGCCTCTGGCAATCTTCCATTCTGAACTCATCCACCTCAACCCCAGATGGAAAGCCCATTCTGGAAGAAGTTACCTATTATAAAAACTCCCAGGACATCGATGTCATGGGGTTATTCCGGGAACTTGATTACCTGCAGAAACTTGGCGCAAACTGGGCGTTGGTTGAAGAGATCGGGACTTACGAAGCGCATGCGATTGGACGCGAGCTTTCCAATTTTGCAAAGATCTCCCTGGTTGTGACCACTATATTTGTTTTCATCATCTCCCTGTTCGTCACCAGCCGTTTTGTGACGCCAATCAAAGCCATCTCTGCCTGGGCGAAACAGGTGGCGCTTGGTGAACTTGTGAGCAAAGATATCCGGGTTGCAGAGGATGAGGTTGGAGAGATGAAACATACCTTCAACCGCCTGGTATCATCCCTGCAGCAATATGCAGACGTCAGCCAGTCAATCGCGTTGGGCGATTATTCAAAAAAAGTCCCGATACGAAGCCAGGAAGATACCCTTGGAAAGTCAATGAATGAAATGGTAGAGAGTTTCAAAGGGGTCGTGAAACAGGCAAAAGCTATTGCAAGCGGGGATTATTCCACAAATGTCGTTCCCCGTAGTGACCAGGACACACTGGGAATCTCCCTTTTCGACATGACTAAAAAACTCCGGGAAACATCCCAGGAGATTAAAACCCAGGATTGGCTCAAGACAGGTCTTAACGAACTGAGTCTCAAGAGCAGCGGAGAACAAAGCATCAAAGACCTGACCAACGAGGTCCTGACTTTCCTGGCACATTACCTCGAATCTCAGGTAGGCCTGCTTTTCGTCACAGGAGAAGAACACAAACTGATCCTTGCGGCATCATTTGCCTGTAAGCCGGCGATCACCGAATTTGAATCCGGCAGCGGGGTAATCGGACAGGTTGCAAAAGAAAAGAAATCACTGATCTTCTCAACGGCATCTGATGGTATGCCCTCGGTAAATATTGGACCAACAGTTGAAAAACCAGGCCATTTCATCATCTCCCCGATTTTATATGAGGGACAGATCTTAGGTGTGATACAGCTGGGATCTTTCCTTCCGTTCGACACTGTGAAGCAGAGGTTTCTTGATATTTCGCTTGAGACCATCGCCGTGGCAATCCATTCCGCCCGGTCGCGTGAACGTGTGGAGCAGCTTTTACTGAAGACCCAGGAACAGGCCAACGAACTGGCCGAACAAAAGGAGGAGTTGCGCCAGATTAACGAAGAGCTGGAAGAACAGACAAAAGCCCTGCGCCACTCTGAAGAGAACCTCCAGCACCAGCAGGAAGAGCTCAGGGTCATAAATGAAGAACTGGAAGAGAGAACCAAGGTCCTGGAACTGCAACGGGATGATATCCGGAAAAAGAACCAGGCACTGCAGCAGGCCCAGATTGAGATCAAACAGAAAGCAGAGGCCCTTGAAGTTGCAAGTAAGTATAAATCGGAGTTCCTTGCAAATATGTCGCATGAACTTCGAACCCCTTTGAACAGCATCCTGGCCCTTTCTGAGTTGCTGGCCACCAACAAACACAAAGGGATGACCAACGATGAAATTGAGTTCGCCAATGTGATAAACTCTTCCGGGAAAGACTTGCTGGAGCTGATCAACGACATTCTTGATCTCTCCAAAGTGGAAGCCGGAAAACTGGAGGTGGACATGGAAGATCTCTACCTGGAAGACCTTGAAGATTATGTGAAAAAGACGTTTTCTCCTCTCACAAACCAGCGCGGAATAGCTCTTAAAACAAACATTGAGAAGGACCTGCCCGAACGCATAGAAACGGATCCTCAGCGTGCACTACAGATCATTAAAAACCTTCTTTCCAATGCGATCAAATTCACTGAAAAAGGAAGTGTGACGTTCAGCATCCACCGTCCCGAAAAAGATGTCCGGTTTAACAACCTAAAACTTACTTCTGAAAACTGCCTTGCTTTCGAAGTCATAGATACAGGAGTCGGGATCTCTGAAGAGAAATTAAATGTAATCTTTGAAGCTTTTCAACAGGCCGATGGGACAGTCAGCCGAAAATTCGGCGGGACAGGACTTGGGCTGACCATTTCACGCAGCCTGAGCCGTCTCCTGGGCGGCGAGATCAAACTGAGCAGCACACTGGGAGAAGGATCTGCTTTTACGCTGTACCTCCCTTATAAAATTGAGCCTCCGGATGGAGAACATGCCGTTGCAGAAGACCAAACCCAGGAAAAAAGGAAAGAAAAGGAGCCACTGGAGTTATTCGATGACCTGAGGTCCATCAGGATTCCTGAACCTTCAGATGAAACATCCGTTGAAGACACACACAAGGTGACAGCCGAAGCCACTCCTTCCGAGAATAAAGCCGACAAGGTATTTGAGAACAAGAAGATCATTATTGTCGATGATGACATGAGAAATGTTTTCGTTCTCACAAAGATCCTGGAAGATAAAAAAGTCCAGATTGTGGTTGGGAAGAACGGCCGCGACGGGATAGACAAGCTTAACAAGAACCTCGATACAGCCCTGGTGATCATGGATATCATGATGCCTGAAATGGATGGGTATGAGGCGATGCGGGAGATTCGCAGGGATAAGCGGTTCGTTAACCTCCCGATGATCGCGTTGACGGCAAAGGCGATGAAGGGCGACAGGGAGAAATGTATTGAGGCCGGAGCTAATGACTACCTTTCCAAACCGGTGCAGCCTGAAAAATTACTCTCCCTTCTCCGTGTCTGGATCCAGAAATAGGGATTGCGGTTTCTTGTGCTTGATCATCTTCCCATCGACAATAAAGACAATCGATTCGGCTATGTTGGTTGAGTAACCGGCAATGCGCTCGATTTGTGTCAGAACGATCATCAGGGATGAAGCCACTACGATCACCTCTTTTTTCTGGCCCATCTCTGTCAGGATCCTGTCTGCTATCTTCTGGGACAGGTCTTCTATCGCTCCAGCCTGATTAAAAATATCCAAGACAAAAGTTGTATTCCAGGAATTCAGGATGGTCATGACATCCTTGACGATGATATCCGTCATACGTATCAATTCCTCCATCCCCAACTCTTTTACGATCTCAGGATATTCACTGATTGAATCAATTTTTGAAGCTATCCCAACCGCATGATCCCCCATCCTCTCCAGGTCATTATTCATCTTGAGCGACGACATGATCATCCTGAGGTCAGTTGCAACAGGTTGCTGCAAGGCAAAAATCCGCTGACACAACTTGTCGATCTTCACATCGAGTTTGTCCACAATCTTATCATTCAGTATTACTTGTGAGGCAAGAGCGATATCACAGGTCAGCAGTGCCAGCATAGTATTATGGATCTGGTCTGCCACCAGGTTCCCCATTTTCAGAATCCGGCTTTTCAGCTTATCCAGTTCCTCTTCAAAATGTCTTTCCATCGTATCAGGGTTTCATGTGTTTAACCAAACCGTCCGGTTATATAATCTTCCGTCTGCTTTTTATCCGGTATGGTAAATATTTTCCTGGTCTTGCCAAATTCGATTAGCTCACCCAGGTAAAAGAAGGCAGTGTGATCGCTTACCCTGGCAGCCTGTTGCATATTGTGCGTTACGATCACGATCGTGAAATTCTTCTTCAGCTCAAAAATCAGTTCTTCAATCTTGGCCGTTGAAATAGGATCGAGTGCACTGGCAGGCTCATCCATCAGGATGATTTCAGGATTTACGGCGAGGGTGCGGGCGATGCAAAGCCGCTGCTGCTGTCCGCCTGAAAGACCAAGCGCGGAATTGTTCAACCGGTCTTTCACTTCATTCCAGATTGCTGCCCGTTGCAGGGAGGTGACCACGATCTCTTCCAGTTGTTTCTTATTATTGATACCATTGATCTTGGGCCCATAGGCAACATTATCAAAGATCGATTTGGCGAAAGGATTCGATTTCTGGAATACCATGCCGATCTTTTTCCTGAGATTCACCACATCCACTTTTTTGCCGTAAATGTCCAGGTCATCAATCAATACTTTACCCACAATCCTCACACTTGGGATAAGATCGTTCATCCGGTTCAGGGTTCTCAGGAAAGTGGATTTTCCACACCCTGAAGGGCCAATAAATGCCGTCACCTCCTTCTCCGGGATCTCGACCGAGACCCGGTTGAGGGCCATCTTCTCGCCGTAGAACAGAGACAGGTCTTTCGTGACGATTTTTGAGTCTTTCATTCAATTCTTTGTTAGGCCTTTATCCTTCTGCGGATCCTCGCACGGATAATAATGGCTATAAAGTTCAGTAAAAATGTCAACAACAGCAACACGAGGGTGGTGGCATACTGGATTGGCATGGTTCCATCCACATCGGCCGATTGGGTTGACATGATATAGATGTGATAGCCCAGGTTCATGAACTGATCGCTCAAAGCGGTGGGTAAGGTTGCCAGGTAATAGGCTGCTCCGGTGAAAAGGATGGGAGCCACTTCGCCTGCTCCACGACTGATGGCCAGGATGGTACCTGTCATGATTCCCGATATCGATCCGGGGATGACTATGTTTTTAATGGTCTGCCATTTGGTAGCTCCCAGTGCCAGGCTTGCTTCCCTGAGTTCCCGGGGGACAGTACGGATGGCTTCTTCAACAGAAACGATGACAACCGGAAGGGTCAGCAGCGACATGGTGAGGCTTGCCCAAAGGATGTTGGGTTGGGCCCACCGTAATTCGCCGCCAAGGAATATGGAATCCATCTCTCCTCCCACAAACTTAATGAAAAATCCAAGCCCGAACAGTCCGAAGATGATGGAGGGCACCGTTGCAAGGGTTCTTACGGCAAACCGGATAGTTTGGGCGAAGATCGATTTTTCACTGGCATACTCTGTTAAGTAAATGGCGGTGATAGCCCCAAACGGGACTGCAGCTATCGACATGATGATCACCATCAGAGCAGTACCATAAATAGCCGGAAATATTCCTCCCTCCGTCATACCGTTTTCCGGGAAGGCCGTAAGGAATTCCCAGGAGAGGCGATCCTTCCCCCCGATGACAACGATTACCAGGATGACTATTATGATGGCAATGATAGCTATGGCCGAAAAAGCCGAGGCCCCAACCACAATTCCTCCGGTGATCTTTCTTCTGCTTTTCATGCGATCTTCCCTTGTATCCTTTTCATAAGCCGTCCTTTCACATAGAATTCAGCAAGTGCATTCAGGGAAAAGGTAAATACGAACAATAAGGAGCCTATGAGGAATAATACTCCGTAATGTGTATCGCCAAATACAACTTCAGCCATTTCAGCGCCAATGGTTGCAGCAAGTGTACGTACCGATTCGAACGGATTGGCCGAAATCAGTGCTGCGTTTCCGGTAGCCATCAGGGCTATCATGGTCTCTCCGAACACCCTGCCGATACCCAAAAGGATTGCAGCAAAAATTCCGGGGGTAGCTGCGGGCAATGTGACAAAAAGAGCCGTCTGCCACTTGGTGGCGCCCAAAGCGAGGCTTGCTTCCTTGTAGGACGCTGGAATGGCAGTCAGAGCATCTTCAGTGATTGTGAAGATTATCGGAATGGCAGCCAGTCCCATAGCAATACCTCCCACAAATGCGTTCAGGCGGGTTTCATACCCGAACAAATCCTGTAAAACGGTGGCCATCACCATCAGGGCAAAAAAACCTATTACGACAGATGGGAATCCAGCCAACAGCTCGATAGCAGGCTTGATCCATTCGCGCAACCAGGTTGGTGCAAAAGCGGCTGAAAAGAGAGCTGCAAGGATAGCAATGGGAGCGGCGAAGAGGATGGATATGATCGTGATTTTGATGGTTCCAACAAACAATGGCACCAAGCCATAGCGTGGGTTAGAAGAAACCGGGTACCATTCGTCTCCAAATAACCCCTTTACCGTTACCCGTTCATTCTCTGATGTCGTCCCTTCCGCTCCGTAATCACGGCTTCCAAGTAAGGCTGAATCCAGCTCTATTCCATAAACTTCCGGCCTGTCAGTCGATGTTTCCGGTTCAGAATACACCCCATACTGTTCCTGAACAAGCTCTTCGCCGGGAATTTCCGAACGTAAATCGGATTGCTGAAAAACAGGAAGCGTCTCTTTAAAGACGAAGAAAAAGATCAGAACAATGATCGTAATGGAGAGAAAGGCAACCCCGGTAATAATTCTCTGAGAAAGATACTCAGATAGCCTGAACTTCTTTCTCAGAGACTCCCTGGTAAAACCTTGCTGATTCATAATTACCTGACCGGGAAGTACCCGACCTCAGTTACCATTTTTTGTCCTTCAGGGGATAGGGTCCAATCAATAAATTCCTTGATCTCTCCGGCAGGACGGTTTGTTGTGTACATGTAGAGATAACGGCTGATAGGATAAAGACCCTTTTTAATATTTTCGGCACTGGCTTCATAACCAGGACTGCCTGCATCCTTCTTTACCTTGCATATCTTGATCCCTTCGGCATAACCCGCTCCGCCATATCCAATCCCGTTGACATCTTTCATCACGGCATTCACGACAGCCGCAGTTCCGGGCAAGGTCTGGCAACTCGAAGCAAAATCCCCTTTTACCACCTCTTCCTGGAAGAAGACATATGTACCGGAGCTGTTCTCCCTGCCATACAGTTTGATCGGAGCATCTTTTCCTCCAACCATTTTCCAGTTGGTTACTTTTCCTGAAAATATATCACTCAATTGCTGGAGTGAAAGTTCGCTTACAGAATTCGTACTGTTGAGGTACACCGTAATGCCGTCTTTGGCACAAGGTATTTCAACGCCAAGTGTATTGTAGCGCTCTTTCAGCTTCTCGATTTCGGATTTCTTCATCGGCCGGCTCGCATTGCAAATATCTGTAGCACCGTTGATCAACGCTGAGATACCTGTTCCTGATCCGCCACCGGTCACCTGAATTATGATGTCGGGATGACTCTTCATGAACACTTCCGCCCACTTCTGTGATAAAATCACCATAGTGTCGGATCCTTTAACTGTAATCTTTTTGGGCGCCGGAGTAAAGGCAAGACCGGAAAGGGCAATTGCAAGAACTGCCAGGATGTCAATTAATTTTCTTGTTTTTTTCATTGATTTTTGGTTTAGAACCCAAACCAGCCCACACGGTTTGTTTCGATTCACTTGGAATGGGTGGGTATTGGGGCGGGTAATTAAAATTTTGCCTGCAGTCGCAGGGTGAATATATTTTGCGGGAAGATCCGGCTGTAGTCATTGTAGACGGTCTGATCGTTGACAGTATATTTCTTGACAAGGTTTGAATTCCCTGAAGCATCAAAAGCTACCTTTTCATTGAAAGGCATCTCATAGGCTACCTGGATTTTAAGGTTATCCGTAAAGAAATAGTTCCAGGCAAACGTGAGGGTATGATAAGTAATATCGGAGCTTCCGCTTTTCAGGGTATTTTTGATTACATTGTTGGTGACATTATTCAAAACGATGACCGGGTTTGTCCCATCAATGGTTTTATTGGTAACCACATCAGATGAACTGTTATCATATTTAACCACTCCGATCTCTTCTTTGCCCAGTTTTGTGTTAGGATCGAAGAAATCCCACCTGAATGCAAACTGATTGCGCTTGCCAATATTTTTGATCAGGTAAACATATCCGCCCATGAAATTGCGGCGAATTGTGGGGTTGATCTGGTTCGTATTGGTTATCATATTTGTCATCGTGAGGGTATCATTGGCCAGGGTGGTTTCCATCGGGTCCTGTACCGAAAAGCTTCCAACAGCACCAGGGTAGGCATTGATCCCCATCATGTATTCTGCTTTGATGGCCATCCCACCCAGGATATCCATGTAAAGCTGCATCTCTCCTCCAACCCAGTGGCGGGTTACACTCTGACCGATGGTAACATTTTTATCCAGCGTGTAATCACTGTTCAGCACGGTTGTTGAATTCGATTTGATCCAGCCATAATATCCGTTCACCCCAACATCGAGTCCTCCAAAATTTCCCAACTTGAAGTTGTATGTCAAACGGCCCATGATATCTTTAAACGGGTCGAAATCGACAGCCCACGGATTGATGTTTTCTCCATAGATGTCGTCGATCACCATAAATGCGTTTCCATTCAGTACTGCAAACTGGAATTTCAGCGGAACGGTTGGCGGGGTTACTTCAAGCTTAGCTCCCACACCCCGTTCTCCCGGGTACAACCTTCTGATGACCCTGGATCTCTCCGGAACTTCGCGCTTGCTGGATGAGTATTCCACCTCATAGTTCGGCCTGTTGAACTGACCCGCTGTGAGGGAGAAGGTCTTTAACCACGGGTCATGCAACTCTACATAAGCATCCTTCAAAGTTGCACCGCCGGTAAAAAAATCAGGTTGCAGGACAAAAATTACACCTTCCGCCGGTTTGTACTGAACCTTAATGCGGGCCCGGCGGATGGTAAACGTGTTATTCGGGTAAACAGAAGGATCTTCAAAATGCATCCATTGAGCCTGGATATACCCTGACAGATTAATTTTTGTAAGTTTCTCCAGGCTGTTTTCTGCAGTAGCAAGCCGTTCCTCAACCCCTGTTATCTTGTCACGAAGGGTAATGACTTCCTGCTTGATGGTGTCATTTTTGGCTTGGGCGAGAATCTCCGATACTGGGAAACAGCTTACAAGGCAAAGCACAGCCACCAAAACATTCGTGTTTTGTAAATTTTTAATCATGGTTTCAGGTTTTTGTTGATGCAAAAGTATGGCAAGGATTCCACCTGAAGGTTAAGGAGATATTACCTTAATATTAATTAATTGTTAACGCAGGCAGGAAACTGTAATGAAAAAAGAGGTTGTCTCAATCTTTAGAGACAACCTCTTTTTGAGTTAAAATGTAGTAACTGTCAGCTTTTTGTTTAGTAGGGCAACATCTTCTTCTTATAAGGTGAAGCACTTGGAGGGTAGCTTGGATAATCCGGCTTCATCATTTCCGCCTTGTACTTTGTTGTCGGAGAATTGGGTCCCTGGGCAGGGGGCGTTGTATTGATTTCTTTGCTGGTAGAATAGACAGATGGCGGAAAGGCGTCGCTGTTCATCTCTTCCCAGTAATAAGATGCATATGGAAACTGCGGATATGCATCAGGATTCATCAATTCACATTTATAGGAAGCGTAAGGAAATTGCGGGTGTTCGCCTGCGCTCTGTGCAAAAACTGCACAACCGAAAAGGAGCGCAATACTGGTAATGAGGATCTTTTTCATGGCTTTGCTTTTTAAAAATTCACAGTACTGAAAATTATTGTAAAGCAAAGATGTCTCCATATATGCCTGTTTTCCAACTTTATTCTTTAAAGCCGGTTAATTAACCGATATCCCGGGAAATTGTACTTTTTAACGGACGAACCAAGTTTATCGAGAATTTTATAATGTTTATCGGATTGACAGTCAGATTGATCAACCCTCTGTAAATGGCCAAACATGTCAAACTGTAATGTACAGGAAATAGGGATTAATCTCTCGGGAGTTCCACCCTTTTCTTCACCTCTCCCATTAAGTTCAACGGCGTGTCGGTGATCACCATGTTGTAAAGCCAGGCAGGAACGATCCCGCCTGGATCAACAAATCCTTCCAGGATGAGGCGTTTCATCCCGTTGTGAAGAGGTTCAATGGTCCATCGCTGCCAGTAGTTTTTTATCCTCACCATGTCAGTTTTCTCCGGGATCACACCAAATAAAGGTGTGGCATAAATAATTTTTTTTCCGCTGGAAGAATCTATTGTGACCCGTGCATCGGCACATAAATCACGATCCTGAAGAGGCCATGGAACATCATAGATCAGGTAATACTGAGTGAATACATTATCTTCATTGGCAATTACCTGGAGTTCTTTGATATCTTCGTCCCACCAGTCAAAATTTTTCACATTACCAACCACCGTTCCGATCATCTCCATGGTAGAGTTTACTTCCATTACCCCTTTGAAGGATTTTAACGCGCTTCCTTTTTCGTTACGGGTATAAATCTTTATTCCGTCTCGCTCCTTAATGAAATCCCAAGATTGTGCAAAGATTTGAATACCAGCGAGAAAGTATATTAAAACAAGAAAAAATCGCACAGCTGTTAATCGTTTTTGAGGCCTTTTTTTTGCAAAGTAACAGCATTAATTTGAAAAAAGATAATTGGTTATTATCCCTAATTTTACTTCCGGGGATTTTTAACGTATTGATTTAAGAGACTGAAAACCGAATGCAGGAAAAGTGGCAGGAAATAATTCCACGGATCATTAAGGGAGATCAGACTGCCTTCCGTGAGCTGGTCAGGTTTTATCAACACCAGGCCTTCACATTGACATTCAGGATCCTGGGTGATGAGGATGAAGCCAAAGATGCCGTGCAGGAAGGCTTTATCAAAATCTGGCAACACATAGGAACCTATCATCCCGGAAATAAGTTCTCTTCCTGGATGAACCGGATCATGTCTAATTGTGCAATCGACCGTTATCGCAAGATCAGGCAAATGAAGGAAGTCAAAATGGAGAATTATTCAGAAATAATTGAAAAAATAGTTGATTCGGGCCCGGATCTCAAAATGGATAACAAAGAGATAGCCCAGATCATCAGGTTGATGGCTTCCGCGCTTCCTGAAAAGCAACGGCTGGTCTTTATTCTTCGTGATATCCAGGGAATGGACTCATCAGAAGTGCAGGAAGTCCTGGGTTTGTCTGATACAACTGTAAAAAGCAATCTTCATCATGCCAGGAGGTCGATCCGGAATAAGATAGACCGGTTGTTTCTCCTGGAAAGGAGGCAATTATGAAAAATGACCAAAAAAAGGATCCCAACGGTTTATTCGGTCATATTGTTGACAGTTTACAAAAAAATGAACCCCGGTTGAGTGATCCTGATGAGATTCCTGAAAAAGTAATGAATTCGATCAGGAACCTTCCGCTTGGGAAATCGCAAACCGTATTTCCGCAAGCCTCCCGTATCCGTTATCTGATCTATGCACAACGGTTGCTAACTGCGGCCTCTGTCTGCCTTCTGATTCTTTTTGGAGCAGAAGAGTTCATGGTTCTCAAGAAGATGAATGTCCTTGAACAACATACTGCTTCCATCAGGATTGAACCCGTCAACACCCTCCCGAGGCGGATGCTTAAAAGAGGCATTGACGTCGCAACTCTCAGGCGACAATTTCCCGGCCGTCTGAAACTGCTTGAAGCTCATGAGTACTTCTCCCAGAATCAACATGTTGAACCATTAAAAACCCTCGTTCCATGAAACCATATAAGATCCTTATAATTCTCTTCTCAGCTCTCCTTTTCTTCTGTGGATGCCGTGAGATTACGTTCACCACGAAAGTGAACCGCGATGGTTCGTTCACCCGGATCATTCGTATTACTGGAGACTCTTCCTCTGTTTTCAAGGGAGACCTGCCTTATCCAGTTGATTCCACATGGACAAAGGTGGCTGTCAAAGATTCGACCGGAGATCCTGAAAAGAACGATAACTATATCCTTACATATACTAAAACATTCAGAAACAGTGATGAATTGATGACAGAGCTAGCTATGGACACGAGCTGGCGGAAAAGTCTGGACCGGCAGATCTCGGTAACCCGGAGATTTGGTTTTTTCTATTCATATCTTGGATTCAGGGAAGTTTTTCAGCCCTCCAATCCATTTACTTTCCTCCCATACCAGGATTACCTGACATCCGATGACCTGCTGTGGTTATCCGGACAAAAAAGTATTATCAGTCCTAGCGATAGTACCCGGTTTGATGCGGTAGAAGAGAAGGCAATGTTGTTTCTCGAGGCTTCTGTCACCGCAGAATTTGAACATATCCTGAAAGAAGGTATAATAAATCTGAACGATCTAACGCTCCTTCCCGGTGAGGTTGACAGGTTTCACGACAGCATTGAGCGGTACGTCGAGGCATGGGAATTCAATGAACCTGAAAAATTCATTGATTCCTTTTGTAACTGGACCGGAAATCCGGCGATCGGAAAATTGCGGGAGGCGAACCCGGATCTTTTTACTGATTTTAACCGGAAAGTTGCCATTTTTGATAACCTTTTCCTGATGGAATCGTATCCCGAAACCGTGGAGATGCCCGGTCTGATCATCGAAACCAATTCGCTGATGCTGAAAGGAAACCAGGTGGGATGGGAAATCCAGCCACTCAATTTCCTTTTCAAAGAATACGAAATGACCGTTGAGTCGAGGGTGGTTAACAACTGGGCATTTGGAATCGCCGGAGTTGTCCTGCTCCTGTTGGTGGTAGTGCTGGTGATCAAGGCAGTGAAGAGGTAATTCAACTTCCGCGGAGATAAAACTTCTTTGCAGATTTACAAAAGTATTTTCTTACATTCGCTCATCCCTAAACCCCTGATCATGAAATATTCCAGATTAACAAGTTGGATGCCGCTTTTCATCATTGCGGTATTGATCCTGGCTTCCTGTGCACCGGGAAATATAAAATTTGATGTTGACCCTGCCGGCTTCTGGATGGGCCTCTGGCATGGTTTCATCTCCCTGATAACCTTCTTTGTCAGCCTGTTTAATAATGATGTGGGAATCTATGAGGCAAATAACACCGGCTGGCCATATAACCTTGGATTTATCCTGGGCATCATGATTTTTTACGGCGGCTCAACCAAGTCCGGAAGCAGGAAATGGCGGTAGAGGAATGCCTCACGCAGTCTCCTGGTATTCTTTAAAAGCCTCACTAACATTCAGGATGTAACCATCGATTCGCTCACTGAGCGAAAACAGGTCCGCTTAACAGGCTCCTGTCTTGTGCTTGTACTTCTTCTCTTTCAGGCCCTCCACGGGGGTTGCCTGATCTGGTCTCTTTTTTCATTGATCTGGGCTTCCAAAATATCTGCCTTTTCTGTATTACTTCACTGAATCCCTTGTCAAGGCTTCGGTTCATCTCGGTAAATCCCTGGAGAAGGAGTCAATCCTCTCCTCCATGGATTCGTTCTGGTGCTGGTTTAATTTAATTTTCTTCTCTTTGATCCGACTGACTACTTTTGACATTGCAAAGATCGCGTCTCCTGTACTTTCTATCTCATCAATCATTTTCAGCATTGCCCTGATCTTTTTTGAGCTGGCCCAACTGATTTCTCCCTCTGCAATATTTGTAAAATATAATGATAAATCCTGTTCAAGGTCATCGGTAACCTGAAAGCTCCCAAAATAACCTAATTTGGATATATTGTTATTCCTTCTTCTGACCTCCATTCGCTCAAACCGGTGCAGTCATCGACCGTTACTTCATATGGATCACTCGTTTGCAAACAATCTCCATTATCTTCAGTGACTACTAAAAGGCCTGGTTCGACAACTTCCCAACTGACAGTTATCTGATGCGCTCCTGTTCATTGGTTTCCCCCGGGAGGCAGCACCGTGCCTATTTCCACTGAACTTGCGTTCGTCGTGTCGATCTGATAAAGTTTGTTGGTGCCGGTACTTAATCCATACAAAATGCCATCGGCTCCAAAGTCTGAGGCTCCAAGCTGGGTTGGACCCGTTCCGATCACTGTAAAGTTAGCCGGATTTGAAAGGTCTGTCAGCTTCCTATTTCCTGGGATGAATTCAGGAGCAAAGGCAAACTGGGCGAATGTCACGAACGGGAGACCAAACAGAAGCAGGAAAAATAGCGTTCTCTTCATTTTTCGTATAAATTTAGGAGTAAGGTATTCTCAAGAAATATAATTAAGTCAACTAAAGGCAAAACAAGCAATACTGGATGATTTTCTTTTAAATTTGTGAAATATGGACAAAGAGCCTCTCAGCACCACGCGTAAAGCCCTGGTTATCAACCTTGATCTGTCGATCTATGGCACCATCGCAGAGATTGGGGGAGGACAGGAGGTTGCCCGTAATTTTTTTCAGGCAGGAGGGGCATCAGGGACCATCGCAAAATCCATTTCTGCTTACGATAAATTGTTCAGCGACAGGCTCTACAATCATAATAAACCAGGCAAATATGTGTCTGAGGGAAGGCTTTGCAAAATGCTGGATGCCGAATACAATGAGTTGGTCAGCATTCTCTCTGACAAGCGGGATATTGCTACCCGATATTTTGCTTTTGCAAATACGGTGGCCACCCTGAATTTTAATAAGGATAACTACAGTCATGGCTGGATGGGGATGCGCTTCCAGTACAATCCCGGAACAGATCCAAACGAAGTGATTTTTCATGTAAACCTTCTTGAACAGGACACTCTCCTCCAGCAACAGACCCTTGGAATACTGGGAGTCAACCTGATTTTCGCCTGTTATAATTTCATCAATAATCCGGTTGATTTCATCCTCTCTCTGATGGATAACATCTCCAATGACCGGATAGAGATAACAATGATGCGGATGCGCGGGCCCGATCTTAACTATGTTGACAATCGTTTACTGGGTGTCCAGCTGGTAAAGAACGGTATGACGTCAGCCATGATATTCGACCGGAAAGGAGAAGTGCAGCAACCCTCCGATATGCTCTATAAAAAGAATGTGCTCCTTTTCCGGGGATCTTTCCGGCCTATTCATAATGTCGGATTTGATATGTTGAAGTCCAGCTACCGCATCTTCAAGCGGGATGAAGATTATGACCGGGACAATACGATGCCTTTATGCGAAATTTCCGTCAACAACCTGTTGCGAAAAGGGGAGATAGATGAACGCGATTTCCTGGAACGTGTCGACCTTTTAAATGGCATGGGACAAAATGTAATGATCTCAAAATTCAAGGAATATTACAGGCTTGTCAGCTATTTTTCAAGGTTTGCCTTAAAGAACCTGAGGATTGTCATTGGTGTGCCGGCATTTATGAATATCATCAATGAAAAATACTATACCGATCTAAAGGGGGGGATTCTTGAGGCGTTCGGGCAGATCTTTGTGGATAACATGAAGGTTTATATTTACCCGACCATTTCATCGGTTTCCATTGATACCCGGGAAGCTTCAGGCGAACTCCTGACGTCAAAAGATATCCTCCTGTCAAAGGAGCAGCAGGGCTTGTATCAATACCTTGTCACAAACAGGAAGATCATTGACATTACAAACGTCAAAACGGAGTGGTTGTACATCAGCTCCGCCAATGTTTTGAGAATGATCCGTGAAGGTGAACCGGGCTGGGAAGAGATGGTACCCAACTATATTGAAAAAGAGATCAAAGAAAAAGGATTGTTCGGGCACAAGCGGCCAAGTGACCCGGATTAGTCAACCGCTATTCACTTAATCAGGTTTTTAATAACATTCCGCTATGAAAAAGAAAAAACTGCTTTTGTATGTATTATTGCCTTTGCTGGCAATTTTCCTGGGTGCCTTCGTTTTTCTGGGATGGTATGCCGACAGGGTAATCGACCCGTATGTCCGTTCTTTACTTGAAGTGACGAAACCGATGGGGCATAACATCGAGTACCAAAAGATCCGTGTAAACCTGTTTAAAAGTTCAATCATCCTCAAAGATGCCAGTATGTTTCCTGATTCCACCTTGTCAGGGAAAGATCTCAGGATGGAGATACTTGTGGGGGAGATCAAACTTACCGGATTCAGCCTCTGGCAGATGCTATTTGACAAGACCCTAAGAATCAAAGATCTGGTGATAGAAAATCCGGATGTGAAGGTACTTCTGCCCGAGAAGGTGGAAGGTGTTGTGCGGGAGGAAAAGATCAAAAAGGCCGGAAAAGAAGGCTCCCCGTTGCTCACACATGTTTTTCTGGAAAAGATCATATTTTCAGGTGGATTTTTCAAACTCATCCATGACACAACGATCCTGGCGAAGGCAAATGACATCAGATTGGTTGCCCAATCCATATCACTTGTAAGAAACAACCGGCAGGAACCGGTTGGCTTTACATACGGGGCTGTTAACCTGAACCTTTCCAACATAGACCTGTATTCAGAAACAGGACTTTATGATCTGAGCCTGAAAGAATTCTCCTTTGATAAAGGTGATTCTTTGATCGTACTTAATGGTTTCAGGATGATGCCAAAATATGATAAAAAGGAATTTTCCCGAAAACTGAAGTTCCAGAATGACCGGTTTGATGTAAAGATCGGTCAGGTTATGATCAGCGGCATCGGTATTTCCCGGTTCCTTGCAGAAGGGACCCTGGAGATCTCAGCCATCTTGATCGACAATCTCGAAGCGGACATCTATCGTGATAAGAATGTCCCCTTCAACACGAACCGGTTTCCGCTTTTTTACAATGAATCATTCCTGAAGATCCCAGTACCGATATTGATAGATACGGTGGCAGTCAGCAATTCAACCATTACCTATGGCGAACTGGCCGCTGAGCATCCGGTGTCAGGGACAATATCCCTGGAAAAATTCAGTCTTCAGATGTATGATCTTACAAACCAGACAAACGATACGATTGACCATGTCATGAATGCGTTTATCCAGGCACAGGTGATGGGCGAAGGGCTTATGAAAGCGGAACTGATCCTTCCTCTGACGGGCGACCTTCACAACTTCACCTGTTCCGGTAGCATAGGGGCCATGCAAATCAAACCACTGAATGAGATGCTGGAGCCATCCCTCAACATACGATTCAATGGCGGGAAAGTAGACAGGATGACATTTTTCTTCAACGCTGATGACAATGTATCCAAAGGGTGGATGGAATTTCTGTTCCACGACCTGGATGTGGAATTACTAAAGAAAGAACCGGGAAAAGAGAAAGGATTCCTGTCGGCTGTCGCTAACTGGGTGGCAGTATCAAACAACCCTATTCCCGGGAAACCGCTCAAGACCGTTGAGATTGGATACGAACGTGACAAAAACAAGGGGATCATAAACTATATCTGGAAGACCATTCAGAGCGGTTTGGTAAGAACTGTCATTCCTACAAATAAGCACACAATCAGCCGGAAGAATCAGAAACCCGAAGGCAGTAATACAAAGGGTGAAGGAAAAAAGAAGGGGAAGTAATAGAAGTGACTCCGTTTTTCGGGGATGGAATCAATTTTTTCAGACCATATACTCCTTTGCGAGTGCATAGATTTTATTTACAGTATCAAACGTCTCAACTGTAGCTTTGCTGTCGGGGATTGAGATGCTGTGATTTCTTTCCAGGAACATTTTCAAAGATACCATCGAGAATGAATCGACTATACCTCCAGAGATCAGAGGGGTATCGTATTGTATTTCAGAATCATCTTCAACATATTCGTCTATAATGAACTGTCTGATAATTTCTTTTAAGTCATCCATGGCAACGGTTGTTTTAATGAATCCATGTGGTTCTTTACAGCATATAAAGATATATCAATATGATGTAAAATCCTAATTTAATTAAGCGATACTGTATGCAGAGAGCCCCGGCATCATCAAAGTGCAGGTATGAAATCTCATTAATTTTCTTAAATTCTGCAAAACACGCCGGATGATTTTGCATTTTTCACAAAAAGGATGTTGAAACTTCCCTTTTCACAAATGACTTCCGTCTAGAATCCCAATAAGACGTAACCAACCTTTTCCCGAAAGTATTTGTTGCAACGTTGGATCCCTCCTGCTCGTTTTTCAGTTTCACCATCCAATCATCCGTGTTTACTTTTGAGCCATATCCAAAAAACACAAAAGCCATGAAAACAGCATCAATCATCCGTATCATCACAGGTGTCATTTTTTGCACAGCCATTCTCTCCGGTTCGTTGGTGACTCGCTCCCAGCAACTGATCACATTTACAAACGGATCTTCGTTGAAAGTAAATATTGTCGACCTTACCCAGGATAGCGTAAAATACCTCAACTATGAACATCCTGGTGCTATCTATTCCGAATCGTTGGAACGGGTGGCGGAGATCACTCCTTTAAAGTACTCTGAAAAGTATAAACCTGGTCAGCACGTCACTCCACTTCCAACGGATAAATCCTATCTGAATTACAAACGAAGGATCAGTACAGGAGGTATCATGATGGGAACCGGAGCAGTACTTACCATTGCCGGGGTGATCGGTTGGACCAGCACTGTCAATGCCAAAAATCACGACGCAAATGTGGTACTGGGGGGTGTTTTCAGTGTCATGGGACTGGCCATGGGTTCGGGATTATTTATCTCTGGAGGTCTTATAGCGATCGTAAATTCATCGAATCTCTCAATATATAAAAAGGAAAAGGGATTCTCCATGACCCTGAAATCAACCCCGCAAATGACAGGAGTTTCGGTTGCATATAATTTTTGATTCTGAAAACAGATGGATGTGTACCAGGAAAAACGAATTGGTAACAATTATAAAAGTATTGTAAAAAATGATGACGGAAATCAGCCAACCAAGTGTGATCTTGCTGTTGATGGTTGAATCCGGAAAAAAACGCATCAGGGATCACATAATAGGGATTCCAGGGATAAATCTGAGTTATATTGGGAATATTCTTTTTACTTCAAAGGCAAAATATCCATTATTCCGCTGAATCCATTTTTCCAGACCTGGATTAGTGCCTACTTTTGTGAAAATTTCTGATACATGATACAATTAAATGGAATTTTCCCGCCGTTGCCCAGTGTGTTTGATCAGGATGAAAATCTGGCACTGGATAAGATGAAAGACAATATCGAAAAATTAAGTTCTTTTGACTTTCGTGGTTTTTTGGTACTGGGATCCAACGGTGAACTGGTGCATTTGTCGGATGCAGAAAAAATTCAGGTGTATGAAATGGCACGTGAGGTCATCACTCCGGATAAACTGATGATTGCCGGCACCGGAGGACAGTCAACACGCGAAACGATCATGCTCACCCAGGCAGCTGCTAAGGCTGGCGCTGATGCAGCGCTTGTTTTGAATCCCTTTTATTTTAAAGGGTTGATGAAACCCGAAGCGTTGAAACAGCATTATTTTGCTGTGGCTGACGGTTCAAGGATACCCGTAATTATTTATAATATGCCTGCCAATTCAGGAATGGATATGGATGCAGACACTCTGCTCATGCTATCGGAGCATCCAAATATTTCAGGCTTGAAAGATTCCGGAGGAAATGTAGCAAAAATGGGAGACATCAGAAAGCGGGTAAAACCTGAGTTTCAGATCCTGGCCGGATCAGCAGGTTTCCTTGTCCCGGCCATGAGTGTGGGTGCCTGCGGAGGTATTCTGGCTTCGGCAAATATTGCCCCTGCGCAATGTATTGCTATGTACAAAGCATTTCATGCCGGTGATATGGCCGAGGCAACCAGGTTGCAATTGGAAATTATTCCTGTCAACAATGCTGTAACCAAACGGTGGGGTGTCCCGGCTTTGAAGGCGGCAATGGATTATATCGGCTTGTATGGAGGCCCGGCACGTAAACCCCTTCTTCCACTTGATGCAACTACTAAAGCTGAACTAAGGAAGATACTAGACGACTATAACATCAAATCCATTTTGAATGAAACGAAAACTTTTAATGATTCCTGGGCCTATAGAGTTTGAAGCTGTAGTTATGGATGCCATGAGTGTTCCCACTCCCAGTCATTTGGCTCCTGATTTTATCGAGAGTTTTGGTCACAGCCTGGAAATGATGAGAGAAGTATGGATGTGCCCATCAGGTCAGCCATTTGTTGTTGCGGGAACCGGTACACTTGCTATGGATATTGCAGGCTCCAACCTGATTGAACCGGGCGATCATGCCCTGGTAATTTCAACCGGGTATTTTGGTCAGCGGTTTGCCAATCTTTTAAAACGCTATGGTGCAGAGATAACGCTACTCACAGCACCTGTCGGCGACATCGTTCCAGTGGAAGAAATTGAGGCGGCACTGAAAAAAAAGAAATTTCGGTTGATGACCTTTACCCATGTGGACACATCCACAGCGGTGATGAACGACCCAAAACCCATTGGAGCGCTTGGTAAAAAGTATAACGTGCTCACAATACTTGATGGTGTTTGCTCCGTGGCGGGTGAAGAGATTCAACAAGAGGCCTGGGGCATTGATGTGGTGCTTACCGCTTCACAAAAAGCCATTGGCGTTCCTCCCGGGCTGGCATTGCTGGTTGTTTCACCAAAAGCCATGTCGGAGTGGAAGAACCGCTCTAAACCTGTTGCAAATTATTACGCCGATTGGGGGAACTGGTTGCCCATCATGGAAGCCTATATACAGCGAAAGCCTTCCTATTTTGGAACTCCGGCAGTAAATCTTATCCTGGCCCTGGAAAAAAGCTTACACCTCATACTGAATGAAGGAATGAAGCAACGTATTGAGCGGCACAGCAAGGTGGGTCATGCCTTTCGGGATGGTCTGAGAAACCTGGGGTTGAAAATTATTCCGCTTTACGATCGTGTTGCTGCCAATACATTATCTGCAGCCTATTTCCCTGATAACGTGATGGGATCAGCAATAATCTCAGGTATTTTGGAAGAAGGAGTTATTGTGGCAGGCGGTTTGTTGCCCGAGATAAAAAACAGCTATTTCAGAGTTGGTCACATGGGTATAACAGGTAAATATGAAGTTGTGACAACCCTGAAAGCCATCGAAACTTCGTTGATGAAGCAAGGGTTAAAAATAGAATTTGATGCTTGTTTGAAAACAGCACTGAAAATTTTATAAGTTTTAAGAAGGCATTAAACTGGCCTTACCCACAGCGGGACAGGTAAATGGTCATCCAGGGTCGGTAATTTCGGAAAGTATCAAATACGTAGTGGTATCGCCAAAAACCAGTATTTTATCCAAAAAATCCTGGAGATGCCTGTGATCTCTCAGGCAACCATAAAAAAAATTTTGCAGGAAAAATAATTTATGTATTTTTGTCGTTCCAAACAAATGTTGTTTGTACCAATTTTGAAAATTTAACAGCAATGGAGAACTCTGAGTCGATACATGCATTGGCTTATTTCAATTTACTGAAGACAGGAAACTGGATTGAGGAGAGGATAAAAAAGGCCCTCAAGCCATATAACCTCACGCATGCCCAGCTAAATGCCCTGTATATCTTAATGGAAAATGATCCGGTGCCGGTATGTGCAAACGAGGTAAAAAAAAGGATATTGGTAAACAATCCTGATGTTACCAGGTTGCTTGACAGGTTGGTGAAAAAGGGATATGTAGTTAGAGAGACCTGTCCCGAGAACAGAAGGAAGATTGATATCTCCCTGACAGATAGCGGGAGAACTTTGTTTAACAAGGCTCATCTTTCTGCAAAACAGGAGCTTGGGGAATTTTTTGAGAATCAACTAACTGAAAGTGAAGCAAAAGAACTTAGAAGAATTCTGATTAAAATAAGGTTATAAATTTTATTATTTAATCAATGGGTATGAACCCCAGGGCAAGCCCTGGACCCTAAATCCACCGCAAGCAGCGTGGAATATAACCCTGAGATCCCGAATCACTTCTCTCTCGGGATCAATTCGACTAACAAATCTTTCTGCATTTCATTTGAAAAATATAAGTCTCATTGATTTAATCGTTTTAAACAATTGTAGTTATAAACAACAAATAGTCACAAATAAAATTTTAAACATGAAAACAAGAACTATAGTAATGGCCTCTGCCATCATCCTCGCAAGCCAGTTAATGTATGCACAAAAAGTAGAAGTAAATACTTCAAAATCCCAGGTAAAATGGTTCGGGAAAAAGATTACTGGTCAGCATGAGGGTACCATCCAGTTAAAGAGTGGCCATTTTGAGTTACAGGATGATCAAATTGTATCCGGAAATTTTGTAGTCGACATGCAAACGATCACCAATACCGACCTGAAAGATGAAGGATACAATCAAAAACTGGTGAATCACCTGAAATCAGATGATTTTTTCGGTGTTTCCACCTTTCCAACTGCTGACTTTACCGTTACCGAAAGCTCAAAGTTCATGAACGGAAAGGCTACTATATCCGGAGAGATCACTATCAAAGGCAAAACTGAGAAGATCACATTCGAGGTCATTAGGAAGGGGAATGAATACACGACTCAAATCGAAATCGACCGGTCGAAATTCAATGTCCGTTACGGCTCCAACTCATTCTTCGACAACCTCGGCAACACGGCGATCGATGATATCTTCACGCTTGATATCAGGCTTGCGGTAAATCAGTAACTCCAGCTGTAGGATAACCCTCCGGTAGCTCACGAAAAAATCCCCATGAAAATTCATGGGGATTTTTTATGGTCCCACCTGGATTACAACTAATTTTATGTAAGGTTGAAATACATATCATAAAATTTTGGGAAAAATTATAGGTAAAAAAATGACTATACAATATTTATGATGCAACTCAACTTTACCTCATACACCTTTCACTATGCCTTTTACAATCCAAAATTATTGCAAGTAATTGTTTTTGTTTGCTTTGCTGTCAAATCCATCCCATTTTCCGTTTTTATCAAGTCCTCTGCATTTCAATACTTTCAAGGTGATTTTATTCAAATCAATTCTACCATTCACCACCTCGACGTGAATTTCTGGATCAAATAAGTTCATTACAATTTTATCTGGTTCAATAAAATTTGTCAGTTGATTGGTTTTTATTGGATATATTTGTATGAATCTCAAAATTAACTTACTACATGAGAAAAAGAATCACAATTATGATGGCGGTCCTCCTGTTATCCTATGTGGTTCCCGCCCAGGTGAACGGATTTGTAAATGCCTACGACTCCCTGCACCAGGTCTTTTCGTACAATTATCCCTACACGAAATGGAAAGCCATTCCATGGAACGAGGTTAACCAGAAGATCAGGCCGCAGGTGCTGGCGGCAGCAGCTTCAAGTGATTCGGTGGCTTTTTACATCGCCCTGAAATCCTATTTTGACCATACGCACGATGGTCATGTGGGCTTCAGGCATGGCTGGCAATCGGTCCAGAACCAGGCCAGGTACCGTCAGATAGGCGGGAGTTACGGCTTTGCTGCAATACGCCTCGACGATGGCCGGGTGGTGGCCCGGATCGTCAATCCCGGCTCACCGGCCGCCCTGGCAGGTATGCATTTCGGAGCCACTTTGCTGGAGGTGAACGATGCGCCAGTCGACCAGGTCCTTGATACGGTATCCGTGCTGTGGGCAGAAATGATCCCTGCAACCCTGGAGTTTAAGCGGATCAACCAGGAAAGGATGATCGGAAGGGCCCCGGTTGGACATTCCATGAAGATCAGGTTCCTGAACCGGGGAAGCAGCGTCGCGCTCACGGCCACCCTAACTGCCGTGGATGACCAGTACCTGACTTATAATCAGACCTCGATGCATCCCGTTGAACCGGAACTCGGCGTCTTCTCCCGCATCATTCAGCCGTCGGGTTACGGTTACATCAAAATGAATACCGAAGGCGGGGATTCGGCCTTTAAGAAAAAGGAGTACACTGATTTCAGGGATGCGCTCACCGGATTTAACCAGGTGGGTGTAAGGGGTGTGGTCCTGGATTTCAGGGTAAACTCAGGTGGAGATGACGCCCTTGCAGCAGCCATAGCAGGTTTCTTTCATCCCGACACGGCCTTCTATGAATTTTGGACATTGTTCAACCCGGTCAGCGGTTCCGTAGAAATATGGCCCGACAGGATTGCCCACTACGATCCCCTGACACTCAACCCGGTCTATCGTCCCGAATATCCGCCCGGGGCCCTTTATACCGAACCACAGTCGCTGTATTACGACAAACCCGTGGTCGTGATGGTGAATCCAAGAAGCATCAGCAGCGGGGAGGGAGTCCCTATGATGCTGCAAAAGTTGAAACGCGCCAAAGTAGTTAGCTTTTACGGCTCCAACGGATCCTTTGGGTTATGCTCGCTGGAATATTACCTCTTCCCTTCCCCGGACGACCTGAAGGTTTCCTTTGAATTCGGGCTGAGTGTCGACCAACAGATGAAGGTACAGCTTGACAGCGACAGCACCATGACGGGAGGAGTAATACCCGATATCCGGATTCCCATCAACGATACGGTCATCGATCAGCTTTACCTCGACGGTATCGATGTGGAGCTTAATTACGCTGTCAAGGTCCTGAATTCGATCATTGGAATCGGCGACCGGCAGGGAGCAGAGCCCGGTCTTCTTCTGGATCAGAACGTACCCAATCCCTTTACCGGTATAACACGTATTTCCTATGTCCTGCCTACAGATGCACCTGTTGAACTCCTGCTTTGCGACATTACCGGAAGACCTGTGCAGACCCTGGTCAGCCGTCATGAAAAAGCAGGGCCACATAGCATCACCTTTAACGGCACGGGCTTTACAAAAGGCCTATATTTCTTCCGGTTAAAAGCAGGCTTTTCAGAAGCCACCAGGAAATGCATCATAGATTGAGCATGGGTGTGCGGAATATTTAACAGACCGGATGATTCCTTGTAAGT
>Ga0172371_10001263_pt1 | contig 40038 bp, 45 predicted proteins | sample Lak12m_FD_114543 | JGI IMG/M metagenome (GOLD analysis project Ga0172371, IMG submission 114543) | Freshwater microbial communities from Kabuno Bay, South-Kivu, Congo - kab_022012_12m | ecosystem: Environmental > Aquatic > Freshwater > Lake | place: Democratic Republic of the Congo: South-Kivu... | reverse complement strand
CAGTGTTTGCGTCGGCAGCGATTGGTGCGCCGCCCAGTGCACTCCGAGCGGCCCATATTATCTAATGCAGTTTACTGACAGACCGGCAAAGAACGTCCCTTCATCCTATGAAGGCAAACCTGTGCTGTCTCCTATTCAGTATCAATTCAATGTTGCATTACAGGCTGTGCCTGATAGATACGAGCCGAATTATCAAGAGGGCATCGCTAAAGAGCAGATGCTTCAAAAGGGAATGATAAAGACTATACAAATAGGCCAGGAAATTACAGCGTATCTTTTTAATGAATACCCCGCGATGATGAGAGGGACAAAAGGATATGAAAATACTATCAGTTTGGGTGGTGAAAACGACACCGATATTTATCATATATATCTGAGTCAGCCGGATACTGTAAAAGTAACGCTCGGCAATTTTCCTAATAATGCGAACAGCAGGATTATCATAACCGATAGCTCAGGAAGCTGGGATGAATCCAAAACAGGCGCGACATTCTTTGAACGGAAGGTTACGAAGCAGGGTAATGTATTCATAGAAATAAGCAAGGGGCGAGAGAACCGTCCGCTTGTTTATTCAACAACGCCTTATAAACTGCTTGTGACTACGGGCAGCACAACTGTAACACCGCAACCCTATCAGCCTCCTGTCGTGACTCAGCCTCCTGCGACAAATAATATTTCTGCTCAAACCATTAATTGGAATACCAACGCCTCTGATAAGGGAGGTAAAAATGGACAACAGTTCATGTATATTTGCCCCCCAAATGGAACTCCGGCAATTGTATGGGGAACCGATGTCTATACCCATGATTCGTCAATCTGCCCGGCCGCGGTTCATGCCGGACTAATATCGTTTCAGGGAGGTGGGACTGTTACGATAGAGATTAGACAGGGACAGTCATCCTATACAGGTAGCACCCGTAATGGTGTTACAACTAAAAATTATGGCCCGTGGCATGGCAGCTTTGTTTTTGTCGGTCAGCCGTATCAGCCTCCTGTTGTAACGCCAGAGCCATATCAGCCCCCGGTTGTAACCGGCAGGGAGCTTATAAATAACGGCGCGTTAAAAAACCTCAACGGCTGGACTATTCACGAATGGTATAAGCCCTCTGACGGAAAGGGCGAGGTAAGCGTGGCTGGCGACGGTATTCGTTTTAGGAGCTATGTTGGCAATAATAGAATTGGGATAATGCAGATGATTAATGCAGATGTATCTTCATGCAGTTCGCTTGTGTTAAATGCGAGCGTGAAGGCGGATAACCAGACGTTAACCGGAACAGGATGGCAGGGAAGAGAGGCTCCTGTTGCGGTATTCATGTCATACACAGACATAAACGGCACAGTGCATAATCAATTAAGCGAAAACCCAAATGACACGGCAAGAAGGATGTTCTGGCACGGTTTTTATTATGCCGACCCTACATCTCCAAGCCTTAATATTTTTGGGACTAAAACACAGAAGAGCGCATGGCAGACATACAATATTGACTTAATGTCTTTGAGTCAAAGACCTAAGTTTATACATTTTATCGGAGCAGAAGGTGCGGGATGGGCGCAAAGGGACGGCAAGATAGGCTCGCTAAGCCTAAAGTGTATTGAATGAGTATTCGGTAACATTGTGGGGCGTAGCAGCCTTCAGCTATGCCCCACATTAATCTTTATTGTCAATCAATTCCTCTCTATGGTATTCTTTCTCTATCATTTTTGAAAGGATTTTATAAATGAAATTACGCGAAATTGCGGAGATGCTTGGCGCTGAGATTACAGACGCTCCGGATACAGAGATAAAAGGCGCTGCGGGAATATCCGATGCGAAAGACGGGGACATAACATTCCTCGCCTCAACCAAGCTTGTAAAAGAATGCATTGAGAGCAGAGCATCTGCGGTAGTAGTAAAAGAGGCTATTCCCGAAATAAATAAGCCTCAGCTTAGGGTATCAAATCCTCAATATGCGTTTGCGAAACTACTCGAACATTTTTACGTGAAGCCGTTAGCGCCTGCGGGCATAAGCAATAAGGCCTTTGTATCCGATAAGGCTAAAATAGGCAAAGAGGTGTCTGTATATCCAATGGCGTTTATCTCTGACGGCGCAGCGATAGGGAATAAAACACTTGTTTTGCCGGGAGTATTCGTAGGCGAGAATTCTTCCATCGGTGATGAGTGCTTAATCTATCCCAATGTAACAATCAGGGAAAATGTAAAGATTGGCAACGGGGTCATAATACATTCAGGGACTGTAATCGGCTCGGACGGTTTCGGTTATGTGATGGAAAAAGGGATGCATTATAAAATCCCGCAGGTCGGCGGCGTTATTATAGGAGACTATGTTGAGATAGGCGCAAATGTCGCGATAGACAGGGCGACAACCGGAAATACGATAATAGGAAAGGGAACAAAGATAGATAACCTTGTTCAGGTGGCGCACAATGTTAAAGTCGGAGAAAACTCTGTTATTGCCGCTCAGGTCGGCATAGCAGGAAGCACGGAGATAGGCAATTATGTTGTGTTTGGCGGTCAGGTGGGCGTAGCAGACCACGCGAAAATTGATGACGGTGTCATGGTGGGAGCGCAGTCAGGGTTAATGGGGCATGTCGCAAAAGGAATATATTCAGGCTCGCCCGTGATTCCGCATAGGGACTGGCTTAGGTCAATAGCAATATTCGCGAAATTGCCCGAGCTTAATAAAAGAATAAAAGAGCTTGAAGATAAGATTGAAAAGATCGAAAGGAGAGAAAAATGATGATAGATATTAATGGAATACAAAACTTGCTTCCTCACAGATACCCTTTCCTAATGATTGACAGGGTTATTGAGTTGGAGCCGAATGTGAGGGTGCTGGGAGTAAAAAATGTGACTATTAATGAGCCTTTTTTTCAGGGTCATTTTCCGGGAAATCCTATAATGCCGGGTGTTCTTATAGTTGAGGCGCTGGCCCAACTCGCCGGTGTGCTTGCATTCAATTCGGGAATGCAGGGCAGTTCAGTCTATTTTATGAGCATAGAGAAGGCGAAGTTCAGGAGGCCCATAGTGCCCGGAGACAGGGTCAGTCTTGAGGTTAAAGTGCTTCAGAAGAGGGGCCATGTGTGGAGATTTTCGGGGCATGCTCTTGTTGACGAAAAGGTTGTGTCGGAATCAGAATTTACGGCGATGGTTATGGCGAAGGAGAAATAATGGAAACGCGAATACATAAAAGCGCAATAGTAGATTCAAAGGCGTCAATAGATGAAGGGGTTGAGATAGGCCCTTTCTGCATAGTTGGAGAGGGCGCAAAGTTGAAAAAAGGAACCAAGCTGGTATCAAATGCAATAATTGAAGGCGAAGTGGAGATCGGCGAAGACTGCACAATACATCCGTTCACAAGCATAGGGCTTCAGCCGCAGGACACCAAATACAAAGATGAAAAAACAGGCGTAAAGATAGGAAACAATAATACGATCAGGGAGTACGTCACAATCCATAGGGCGTCAGTCGGAGGAAGCGGGCTGACACAAATCGGAAATAACAATTTCCTGATGGCTTATGTTCACATCGCGCATGACTGCAAGATTGGAAACAATGTCACAATGGCAAACCTGGCCACGCTTGCAGGCCATGTCGTTGTAGAGGACTACGCTGTGATAGGAGGCATTGTCGCGATACACCAATACACGAGGATAGGCGCTTACGCGATGGTGGGCGGTTTCAGCGGAGTAGGGCAGGACATATCTCCTTACACGATGGCGTCCGGGCCGAGGGCAAAACTGTTCGGTCTTAATTCCATCGGGCTTAAAAGGCATGGCTTTTCAGATTCAGCAATAAATAATCTTAAAAAGGCATATAAGATTCTCTACAGAGAAAAAAATACCCTGAAGGACGCGGTAAAAAAAGTGCAGAAAGAATTCCCGGATTCAAAAGAGATAAAAATCCTCGTAGAATTCATTGAAAAAAATACAAGAGGAATATGCAGGTAACTCAAACGGTGAATAGGTTAATAGGTCAATCGGTGAATCGCAAAAAAAATATTACCATTTTCCCATTCACCTATTCACCCATTCACCTGTTTTTTTAATTATGAAAACTCTCGGACTGATTGCCGGAATGGGCGAGCTTCCAAAGCTTGTTGCCGAAGAGGCGAAGGGAAAAGGGTACCGCGTTTTTGCCGTGGGCCTTGAACCGTTGGCAGACAAAAATCTTTCTGACCATGTTGACGGCATAAAGAGGATAAGCGTAGGCAAGCTGGGAGAGATCATAGACGCCCTTAAAAAAAATCATATTAAAGAGGCTGTAATGGCGGGGAAGGTTCCCAAATCCCTCCTCTACAAAAGCAAGATAATTCCTGATTTAAGGGCCGTCAAACTGCTTTTTTCGCTTAAAGACAAAAGCGATGATTCAATACTCCTTGCGATTGCAAAGGAACTTGAAAAAGACGGCATCAAGCTTCTCAATACAACTGATTTTAGCTCCTCGCTTATGACACCCGAAGGTATACTCACAGATGAAAGGCTCTCTGAAACCGAATGGAAGGATATCGCGTTCGGCTGGAAGATAGCCAAAGAGATTGGACGCCTTGATATAGGACAGACAGTGGTAGTAAAGGACCAGGCTGTTATGGCAATTGAGGCAATAGAAGGGACTGACGAGGCTATTTTAAGGGGCGGGAAACTTGCGAGCGAGGGCGCTGTGGTCATTAAAGTCGCAAAACCGAAGCAGGACATGAGGTTTGATGTTCCTGTCGTGGGAATGAATACGCTTAAATCAATGATAGAAGTAAACGCCCGCGTGCTTGCGATAGAGGCTGGCAAGAGCATTCTTCTTCAACGCAAAAAAATTGTCAAAGAGGCTGACGAAGCCGGAATTTCAATTGTCGGGTATAAAGAATGATTACGGTTTCCAGAACTCCTCAAATTTCCCGTTCTTTGTAATCCAGACAACATACGGCGCAACCGTTATATCGCCCTTTGCATCAAATTTTACTTTGCCTGCGGCGCCGCTGAATTCCACTGAATGAAGTTTTTCAATAACGGTCTTGCCGTCAGTAGTGCCTGCCTCTTTTATGGCTGTGAGCATTACATTAGCCGCATCATAAGCATACATTGAATAGGGGCCTAGCTCGCCGAATTTTTTCTCATAGCTATCGATAAATGTTTTTGCTGTCGGGATTTTCCTCGCGTCAGGGCTGAACGTGAGATATGTTCCCTCCGCCGCCTTTGCCCCCGCGATCTCTATGAACTTAGGGTCTATAGTCCCGTCTCCGCTCATCAGCGGAACAGTAATGCCGAGCTCTTTTGCCTGCCTTACGATAAGACCTGCCTCCGGATAAATGCCGCCGAAATATATTAGTTCGGGTTTTTTGTCTTTCATCGCCGTAAGAACTGTTTTAAAATCCTTATCTCCCTGTATTATGCCGCCGTAATATACAACCTCAACCTGGCCTGTTATGAATTTTTTGAACTCATCGGCAAGCCCCTGGCCGTATGTTGTCTTATCATGGATGATGGATATTTTTTTAAGTTTAAGTTTGTTGATGACAAATTCAGCTCCAACCTTTCCCTGCTGGTCATCCCTTCCGCATACCCTGGAGACGCCCTTGTATCCTTTCTCAGTAAGCTGAGGATTGGTAGAGGCGGGTGTTATCATCGGAATTCCCGCGCGGTTATAAACGTCAGATGCCGGGATGGAACAGCTTGAATTGAAATGCCCGATTATCCCGACTGCGCCCGCGTTTACAATCTTATTTGCAATAGAGACTGCCTGTTTCGGTTCATGCTGGTCGTCCTCAACCATTATCTCGATTTTCTTGCCGAGTAAGCCGCCCTTTGAATTCCACTCTTCAACCGCAAGCGTGACGCCGTTCTTGAAATCAGTCCCCATCTTTGCCTGATCGCCTGTCATCGGGCCCGCAACGCCGATTTTTATGACGTCTTCTTTTTTCTGGCATCCGATAAATATAAAGGCGAGCATTAATAATGACAAAAATAAGATTGCTGATTTTTTCATTATGCAGTCCTCCACGTATTGAATTTTAGTAATTTTACACAAGCAGGCTTTCTTTTTACAAGACGGGGTCCATTTTAACAATTTTTAGAACCGATATTTTTCTTTGCATCGCAGGTTCCTGAATCGCAACCCGGGCAGTGGCCTTTTTTCTTCCACAGCGAGCGGTACAAAAGATACAGAGCCCCGGCAATTATTACGGCCATTAAAATAATGTCAACAAATCCCATTTTAAACCTCCTTTTGTAAGTATCAGAGCCTCACAGTGTCAGAGGGGCAGAGTATCCAATCATCTTTTAAAACTTTGATACTTTGACGCTTTGATACTTTGACACTATGAAGCTTTGACCCTTTGATACTTCTCCTATCCTAACCCTAACAACTTTCCTCCCTGATAAATCGTAAACGCCACCACCCATGCCAGGACCATCTGATACGCAAATGCAATGCCGAACCACTTCCATGTGCCGAACTCCTGCTTCATTGCTATTGCAACCACAACGCAAGGCATATAGAGAAGCACGAAGGTTATAAACGCATAGGCGCTCAGAGGCGTGAATTTGCTCTTGATAGTATCCCTGAGAGGCGAGCGCTCTTCTTTTTCCTCTGCCGATTCCTCGCTTTTCAAGCTCGCTATTCCAAATGTGGAAAATACATTTGAAGCGGAATCCTTAATCGCGCCTGCAAAGGATGCGCCTATTTCTTTCAAGTCATCCGTCAATGCGGGCTGCGCTTTCTTTTTATCCCCTGCCTTCGGAACATAGATCTCTCCCATTGTCCCGACGACTATCTCTTTTGCAATTAATCCTGAAACCAATGATGACGCGGCCTCCCAGTTCCCAAATCCGATAGGCTCTAACACCGGCGCAATAACCTGTCCCATCTTTCCGAGGTATGAATCTTTTTTGTTCTCAACTCCCCATGGAAGATTTAAGAGAAACCACACAAGGATAGAGACAGCGAGGATATACGTCCCTGCCTTAATGAGAAAGTGTTTTCCCTTTTCCCATGTATGGATCATCAGGCTTCTGAATGAAGGCATCCTGTAAGGCGGAAGCTCCATGATGAACATGGGAGATTCGCCCTTAAAGAGAGTTTTTTTGAATATAATGCCCATAAGAACCGCAAGGGCAATTCCCATCACGTATAACGACCAGAGGACTGTTCCCGCGCACGCCGTGAAAAAAGCCCCGATAAAGACAACATAAACAGGAAGCCTTGCGCCGCATGACATCAAAGGTATCAGCAGCGATGTGAGCGCCTTGTCTCTGGGATTTTCAAGCGTCCTTGTCGCATAAACGGCAGGAACGTTGCATCCGAATCCAAGAAGCATGGGTATAAACGATTTTCCGTGCAATCCAATCGCATGCATTGCCCTGTCCATAACAAACGCGGCCCTTGCCATGTATCCGCTCCCCTCAAGAAAGGTTATGAAGAACATCATGGCGAATATTACCGGCACAAACACGATGACAAATCCCACGCCCGCGATAACGCCGTCGGTTGCAAGCGAGACCGTCCACGCGGGGGGGTTGATAAAGCCTAAGATAGCCTCAGCCCATCTCTTAAAAGGCCCTGTTGTCATGGCATCAATCCAGTCCGCAAACGGCGCTGAAAAATCAAAAGTGAGTTTGAACACAACCCACATTGCGGCAAGGAATATCGGAATGCCGAGGAATCTGTTCAAAACTACCTTGTCTATTTTTTCCGTTATTTCCATCTTCCTGAATTCGGGCCTCTTTAAGACCTCGCGGCTAAGCCCTGACGCGAGGGCGTATCTTTCATCTGCCATGATGGATTCGATGTCTTCTCCGTGAGCCTTCTTGAGATGTGTTATCGGTTCCGCAATGAATGCGGCAAAGGAGTTATCAAGGCCAATATCAATCTCTTCCATTACATGGCAGTCCCTCTCCATGAGTTTGAAAGCAAGCCATCTTAACGGGTATTTATGCAGAAGCTGGGGATAACTGCTTTTAATCTTCTTCTCTACTGTCGCGGCTGCAGACTCAATATCATCGCCGTAGTTTAATTTCTTCGGATGATGCATTGACGCGCTGCCTGAAATATTTGTAACGGCTTTTAAGAGGCCGTCAAGTCCTGATTTTTTTGTCGCAACTGTCGGAATGACCTTAACGCCGAGCACATCCTCCATCGTCCTTATATCAATCTTATAACCCTTGCTAACAGCCTCATCATATATGTTCAAGGCGATAATCACAGGTATGCCCAATTCCAGAAGCTGCACAGTGAGATAGAGATTTCTCTCAAGGTTGGTCGCGTCCACCACATTTACAATCACATCTGGTTTCTCGTGCACAAGGTAGTCCCTTGCTATGATTTCCTCCTGCGTGTAAGGGCTTAAGCTGTATGTTCCGGGAAGGTCCACCAGTTTTATCGCTGTGCCTTCATATTCAAATGATGCCGACTTTTTTTCCACTGTGACGCCCGGCCAATTGCCGACATAAAGCCTTGTGCCCGCAATCGCGTTTATCAATGTCGACTTGCCGGAATTCGGATTGCCCGCAACTGCAATAGTAATAGTCTTCTGACGCGCGGCGCCGGATGCATGATGCATGATTTCTTCATCTTGTTGTATAGTTTTACTCACTTAACCACCTCCACTTCAATACCCTCAGCCTCTTTTTTTCGCAGCGAGAGATTGTAATTCTTAATGGTTACTTCAATGGGGTCGCCGAGAGGCGCTATCTTTTCAACCTTTACATTTTCTCCCACAAGCACTCCCATATCCATAAGCCTTCTCTTTAAAGGGCCTACCGCGCCCATCTTTGTTATCTTCCCGTGCTCGCCGGGCTTTAACATTGCCAGATTCATGAAGGCCTCCTCACCATTATCTTCATTGCCATCCCTTTGCCTATGGCGATCCGTGACTCATCTACTTTTAAGAGGATAGGGCCGCGCCCCTCATTATTCAGCATCTCAACCGTCTTGCCTACGCGGAGGCCCATGTCCTCCGCGTGGCATAAGTGCTTCTTGCCGCTTCCATGAGTGCAGCTTTTTTGTTCTTTTATCTCGGCAATCTCAGCCTGTTCACCGATATTTAAAAGTCCCAATGGCGCCATAGCTGTGTTTCCTCCCTTTTTGTGTATTTCTTTCATATGCTCCTTAGAAGCTCAGCCCGAGTTTCAGGAACAGCTCTTTGTTATTATCCGCCCTTGTATTTGTAAGGCTGCTGTGAAGCCTGTAATTCGTGTACCTGAATTCAGTGCCCACATAAGCTGCAACATCTTTCTTTTCATTTTGATAGAACGAATATCTTGCACCTATGCTATACCTGTTCTCCGCAGACCACGAGGAATCCTTCTCTGCCAAGCCATCGTCGTCAAAATGCTCAAACCGCAGAGCCAGTTCTATTGGTTCTTCGCTTACATGTTCCTTTTGTTCTTTCAACTCAGCGCCGCCGATCTTTTCGTGCCTCTCCCTTGTATTGAACACATAGGAGCCTGTCACGGAGAAAACCCCCTCCTTAAACGCCTCGGTGAAACCTGTATATCTTTCTCTCTTAAGCGCCTTCATATATTCACTGTCAAGCCTGAAATTCTTCAGTCCCGGAATACCGATGCTCACGCCTAAACTTGCCGTATTGTTTCTGCTTCCTCTGCCGGGTTCAGATAGATAACCGAGGAAGAACTTCAAATGATCCTTCACAGGCGATATGGATGCGGAGAGAATATAAGAATTCACATCATCTGTTGTTGTGCCTGTTCTTGTTACTTCAAATAATCCCGAAGCCACAAGGTGATCCATCTGCGTTTCGCCCTTGTAAACAGTGGCAGAAATATCAAGGCCGAGAGGGCCAGTGTATCCTGCCGTAACTCCCACTTTCTTTGTCTCATAAGCATCCTGAGTCATTGGGTCGGTCACAAGGTGGTTCTCAAATACCCCGAACGGCTGTGTCCTCTTGCCCATTACAAGATAGAAAGGAAATTTTTCTTTCTGGAGGGTTATAATCGCCTGGTCCACGGTTATCTTTTCGTCTCCGTTATTAACGCTGTCGCCATCCACTCTGAGTTCAAAACCGTAGTCGCCTTTATCCAGTCGGCAAGTTCCGCGTCAAGCCCTAATTCAAACTTTCTAATGTATAGGTCGGATGTGGAACCGGAATTCTTATCAGCGATATCCCTGTATTTTTTCCAGCGATATTCGCCTTCCAATAATCCGGAAAGCGTTATTCTCTTGGTCCAATCCGGCAGCCCCTCTTCTTTCTTCTTTGCCACTTCATCCATCACTTCTTTTTTTATTTCTTCCTTTTGTGCCTTGTCTGTTTCTTTTGATTTGGTTTTAAGTTCTTCTTCAATTGCCTTATATTCCTGCTCAGTAATGAGCCCCTTCTTCAGCAATATCTTCAAAATGGCATCACTCTCCCCGCAAAAGCATGGGAAGCAAACATCAGCGAAACAAACAACAATGCCGAAAACATCCTTTTCATAAGCCTTACGTCCTCCTTCTTTAAGTCTAATTTTTTTGATTTTTTAAACAACTAAGGCAGTCCCTCAAGGTGCATATTCCGCAGGAATGATGCATAAAGACGGGGATATTCTTTGCTTTTGCAACGTTTATGGCCTCCCTTTTTGCTTTGTGGGAAACCTTGTTCGTAAAGATTACCAGCGCATCGACGTTCCTTATCTTGGAGGCCATCGCCGTCTCTGGTTTGGTAAATACTCTGAGGTCAATACCGAGCTTCTCAGCCTCGGCGATATAATTTCTCTCGAGCCTGTCCATCCCGCCGATTACCGCTACGCACATGAAGCCCACTTTCAATATTGATATTCATTATCATCTACTAACCAAAAAACAGGGGCAGGTAAAAGCCCGCCCCCGCAAAACCGCTAATACTTAACTTTTATTCTGTCCAGTTCTTCTTTCGAGATGTCCTTCCACCTCTTAAGCGACCAGTTGCCAATCCAGTCCTTAAATATCTTGAGGTTTTGCTGCCTCTCCTCTTCCGTTGAGCCTAAATATTGATACATGTTCCCCGCTTTTCCATCCTTAGTGTTCTTGCCGTCGTCAAGCCTTCTCATCATGTCGCCAGTGTCCGGCCATCCGATAAGGCCTATTAAGTGCAGGTAACTGTCCATCCTCGGCCCCTTCATCATCTCGATATGCTTTTTCTTATCCTTCTTAAACTCCGGCAGTACCGGCGCGTCCGCGCCGTGACAACCCGCGCACTTCGCGTCAAATACGGGCTTTATGTGAGCGGTGTAGCTAACGTCCTCGGCGTTGGCGGCCGAAAAGGATATTGCCAGCGCAGCAAACAGCGTCAGCAAAATTGTTTTTCTCTTTTTCATGCCTTTCACCTCCTTTTCCATAAGCGAATCAGGTGTTCATTATAGTTCATTTAGAGGCAAAAAATTACTTACATTTCCTGCACAGGCCGTATATCTCTAATTTATGCCGCTGCGGAATAAACTCATTAGCCTCGGCCAATTTCTCCTGCAGCCTCTCGATCTTGTCGTCGTGCACCTCTATGAACCTGCCGCACTTGGTGCAGATGAGGTGGTCGTGATGCTCATGCCCGTATTTCTGCTCATACCTCGTTTTTTTGTTGCCTATCTTTATCTCGTCCGCAACACCGCACTCAGACATTAATTTCAGGTTGCGGTAAACCGTGGCAGAGCCTATGTCAGGGTTTTTCCTCTTAAGGGTGTTATAGAGATCATCCGCGGTGATATGCCCGCCAGAAGTAAGGAACGCGTCAAGTATCTTTGAGCGCTGCGACGTATTCCTTAATCCCTTTCTGGACAGGTAATCCGAAAAAATTGTTTTTGCCTTATCGTTGTTCATTGTTTATTTGGATAAATGATAATAATTATCAATATTAATAACACATGCTGGAACTGCCTGTCAAGTATTTTTTTTTAAGCGCTTCCAAAAGGCGGGTTACGTTGAGAGTTATATCGCCCCGTATAATTCCTGATGAGACCGCGGCTGCGTCTGCCCCTGAGTCGATAACCTGACTTAGATTCCGAGCAGTTATGCCGCCGATGGAAATGACCGGAAGTTTTATGCGTTTTTTTATCTCAATAAGAGCCCCGGCGCCCTTTGGCTTGCCGGCGTCCTTTGTCTTTGTAGGAAATATCGGCCCGAAACCTATGTAATCGGCCCCTTCATTCTCAGCGGCAATTGCCTCCTCAATGCTGTGCGTTGATATCCCTATTATTTTTTTACCGCCGAGAATTTTTTTCGCCTCTTTCAAAGGAAGGTCCTCCTGCCCAAGATGCACGCCGTCTGCGTTTACAGCAGCGGCGATGTCGGTATGATCATTTACAATTAATGCCGCCCCGAATTTATCCGTAAGCCCCCTGAGCATTAACGCCTCGCCATAGATCTCTCTGCGCGATTTATCTTTTTCTCTGTACTGAATACATCGCACGCCTGCATTAAGCGCTAAGGTCACGATTTCTTTCAGGGTAAGGCCGGAGTTTTTTCCCGTGATAAAACAGAGCCCGCTCAGATACATTGTCTTAGCCTCAGGCGCTTTCTATCCTGTTGCGCCCCTTCCTCTTTGCTTCGTACAGGGCGCAGTCAGCAGCCTGAATAAGCTGCTCTTCGGAATCTATTTTTAAGGAAGGATGAGGCATGCTCGTGAGGCCTATGCTTACAGTAATACGCTCATTGGGCATATCAGTAAAACTATGTTCAGAGATCGCCTTAATCATTCTTGACGCGGCCTGCAATGCCTCTTCTTTTTTTGTCTGCGGCAATATTACAATGAACTCTTCGCCGCCCCATCTCGCGACAGTATCCGCCTCTCTGGCGCTTTCTTTGATGAGCCTTGCCGTCTCCTTAAGCACCGCATCTCCGGTATGATGGCCGAAGGCGTCGTTGACGGCCTTAAAGTGGTCAATGTCTATTATCATGCAGCTCACGGGTGTTTTGTATCTGGCTGCTGTTTTAAACTCTTTCTGAAGAATGGTTTCCACCGGCCTTCTGTTATAAATTTCAGTAAGTTGATCAGTGACCGCCATAATCTCAACCTGTTTCAACAAGTCCTGAAGCTGGCGGTTTTTTGTTCTTAATTCATCCTGAAGCGCTTTGATTCTCAGTGAAGCGTAAATCCTTGCGTTAAGCTCCACATTGTTATAGGGTTTAGGAAGGTAATCGTCTGCGCCGGCTTCTAATCCTGCTACCTTGTCTGTTACCTCTGCCCTGACCGTAAGCATGATTATGGGGATTCCCTTGGTATTCTCATTCATCTTAAGCCATCGGCAGACGTCATTGCCGCTCATATCAGGCAGGACAAGGTCTAAAAGAACGATGTCCACTGGAACGGTTTTTACCGCCTTAATCGCGGCCTTGCCGCTGTCGGCCAGGATAACCTCATAACCGGTTTTCTCCAGAAAGTCCTTTGCGGTTTCTGCCTGAGCCCTGCTGTCTTCCACGAGAAGAATTCTTGACCTTCCCATATTAAGAAATAGTGTAACATTTTCGCCCGATTTGTATCCCGCCTGATAGTCTGATATACTTTTTTTAATAAATAGGAGGTCTGATATGAAAGTTCTAAATTTCACATTGATTATTTTGGCAGTTTTACTCTTCAATGCGGCACAAGTTTCAGCGGGAGAATTCGACGGCCTTATCGCAAGCCTGAATGTTCAGGCAGAGGCGAATATAGGCGACTTTAAGATAGGCCTTGGCGCCACATTCGGCGCGCCCACTTCTCAGGTTGATGTGGTAATCGCCAGCGTTGCTACTCCCGGCGAGGCTTATATGATTCTTAATGTGGCTGAGGTTTCAAATAAACCGGTTGACGTTGTTATTGCGGAATATAAGAAAAATAAAGGCAAAGGTTGGGGCGTGATTGCGAAGAATCTCGGCATAAAGCCGGGCTCAAAAGAATTTCATGCGCTGAAGAAAAATAAAATGGCTTCAGGCTCCCCGGAAAAGGGCAAGGGGAAGGGTAAAGGCAAGGGCAAAGGATAAATAAATCTTGCAACTCAAAGCCTCTGAGATTATTTCAGGGGTTTTTTTTATTTAAGCCCGAAGCTCCTAAACTATCTTTTATAGTTATGATTCGTTTATAATAAATATCTGCGTTGTATTGCCGGAGACCATTTCCCTGCAGCAACCACAAAATATCAAATGGAGAATTAAATGCAAAGTAGACGTGAGGATATCAGAAATATTGCGATTATAGCCCATGTTGACCACGGCAAGACAACCCTTGTCGATGGAATGCTTAAGCAGGCGGGAATCTTCCGCACGCCTGAAAAGGTTCAGGAACGCGTGATGGATTCCATAGACCTTGAGCGCGAGCGCGGCATAACAATAATGGCAAAGAACACGGCGGTTGAGTATAACGGAATAAAAATAAATATTGTTGACACACCTGGCCACGCTGATTTCGGCGGGGAGGTCGAACGCACACTTAAGATGGTTGACGGCGTTCTGCTTCTTGTTGACGCTTCAGAAGGGCCGCTTCCCCAGACACGCTTTGTCCTTAAAAAGGCGCTTGAACTCGGGCTTCCTCCAATCCTTGTGATAAATAAGATAGACAGGGCTGATGCCCGCATTCAGGATGTCCTGAATGAAGTCTATGACCTCTTTATTGACCTTGACGCCGCGGAAGAGCAGCTTGAGTTTCCGGTGCTTTATACAAATGCCAAAAAAGGCATCGCGGGAACTGACATTTCAGGGGAAATGACAGACCTTAAACCTCTTTTTGACGCGATATTAAAAACCATTCCCGCTCCTGTGGACAACAGCAAAGATGTTCTCCAGCTTCTCGTTACAAACATTGACTACGATGATTATGTCGGCAGGCTTGCGATAGGCAGGATATTTTCAGGGACAGTGAAAGTCGGCGATAGTGTTGCCATGGTCAAGGGAGAAAATGAGATAACAAGGACAAAGGTCACATCTCTCTACTCATTTCAGGGGCTTGAGCGGATAGCCGCAAAAGAGGCGTTTGCGGGAGACATTGTCTCGCTTTCGGGTATCGAGGGCATAACCATCGGTGATACTGTTACAAACGTAGAAACACCAAAACCGCTGCCGCGCATTACTGTTGACGAACCGACAATCTCCATAGTCTTTCAGGTTAATACCTCCCCTTTCGCGGGGAAAGAAGGAGATTATGTCACTTCAAGAAATCTCAGGGAGCGTCTTGAAAAAGAACTTCTCTATAATGTTGCAATAAAGGTTGATTTCTCGGGCACTGATTCCTTTACCGTGATGGGAAGGGGAGAGCTCCAGCTTGCCATCATCATTGAGATGATGAGAAGGGAGGGCTACGAACTTGCGGTCTCCATGCCTGAGATTATTACAAAAAAAATCAACGGCGTCCTCCATGAACCGATGGAAGTGCTTGTCATAGACGTGCCGGAAGAATATGTCGGCGTGGTGACGCAGCAGGCAGGCATGAGGCGCGGTAAGATGCAGAAGATGCAGAACAACGGCTACGGCAGGGTAAGGCTTGAATTCAGGATACCCTCGCGCGGGCTTATAGGTTTCAGGTCGCAGTTTCTTACTGACACGCGAGGCACAGGGCTGCTCAATCACCTCTTTGACGGCTACGAGCCTTGGCAGGGAGTTATCACGAAAAGGCAGACAGGCGCCCTTGTTTCGGACAGGGCGGGTAAAACCACGATCTACGCGCTCTTTCATCTCCAGCCGCGCGGAGTCCTTTTCATAAAGGAAAACACTCCTGTTTATGAGGGCATGATCATCGGCGAAAATTCACGCGATAATGACCTTGACGTGAATGTTATAAAGGAAAAGAAACTCACCAATATTAGGGCGTCAAACGCTGATGAGGCATTACAGCTCATTCCGCCTCGCCTTATGAGCCTTGAGCAGGCGATTGAATTCATTAAGGAAGACGAGCTTGTCGAGGTTACTCCGCAGTCCATCAGGCTTCGCAAAAAAGTCCTCGAAGCAGGCAAACGCCCCAAGACAAGGAAAGAATAATCGAATTGTTCTAACATAGAACAATGAACACTAACGTTGTTATACTCGGCGCGGGCGCGGCCGGATTGATGTGCGCTGTTGAGGCCGGCAAAAGGAAACGTTCGGTAATCATTCTGGACCATGCCTCAAGGCCGGGGCAGAAAATCCTTGTCTCAGGCGGAGGCAGGTGCAATTTTACCAACCTGAATGTCAATTCAGAAAATTATATCTCCTCGAATCCCCATTTCTGCAAGTCCGCCCTTGCCGGGTTTACACCGCAGGATTTTATCGCGCTTCTTAAAAGACACCGTATAAGTTATCGTGAAAAAGAAAACGGGCAGATGTTCTGCGAGGGAAGTTCAAGGCAGATTGTTGATATGCTTCAAAAAGAATGCGATTCTGCAGGTGTTGAAATAAGGCTGAATTGCAAGGTTGAGGATATCGCAAAAGGCGAAAGGTTTATAGTCAAGACAAATTCCGGAGTTATAGAATCGGAATCTCTTGTCATCGCAACCGGCGGGCTTTCATACCCAAGACTCGGAGCAACGGACGTGGGGCATCGAGTTGCCTCACAGTTCGGGCTAAACATTATTTCGCCGAGGCCGGCTCTTGTCCCATTTACCTTCTCGCGCGATGATCGAGAACGCTTTGCGGAATTAAGCGGTATATCTCTTAAAGCTGCTGTAAGTTGCGGCGGATATGAATTCAGGGGAGATATACTCTTTACTCATATAGGCTTGAGCGGCCCGGCCATTCTGCAAGCCTCTTCATATTGGCAGGCCGGAAAAGAAATCATAATAGATATTCTGCCTGACATCGATAGCCATGACCTTTTTATGTCTCAACGCCAAAGCAGGGTTGAGATGAAAAACCTCCTCAGTAATCATCTTCCCAGAAGGTTTTCTCATAAATGGTGCGAATTCTATTTTCAATCTAAACCGCTTTGCCAATATACGGATAAAGAACTGTTTAATGCCTCTCGTCTTTTAAATGGCTGGCAGATAAAACCATCTGGCACAGAAGGATACGGCTCGGCTGAGGTGACAGCAGGAGGAGTTGATACAAATGAATTATCATCAAAGACAATGGAAGCGAGGAAAATTCCGGGGCTTTATTTCATCGGAGAGGTTGTTGATGTGACAGGACACCTGGGGGGATATAATCTTCACTGGGCGTGGGCTTCTGGAAATGCGGCAGGAGAATACTCATAATTTTATGAAAAAAATTATTCTTGCTTCGGCATCGCCAAGAAGAAAAGAAATACTCTCGCTAACAGGCTTGCGGTTCAGCGTTGACCCGTCGGACTATGAAGAGAAACTTGATAATTCAATTAAGCCTCACACTCTCGCAAAGCGGCTTTCGTTTGAAAAGGCAAGGGCTGTTGCGCGCAAACATAGAAATGCCCTGATAATTGCGGCAGATACCTTTATAGTCTTCAGAAGCAATTTTCTCGGAAAGCCGAATACAACCAAAGAGGCGCGTGAAATGCTCAGGCTTTTAAACGGCAAATTACACTCAGTTATCACCGGTTACACAATTCTTGATGCAGGCACGGGCAAGAAAATAACGCGCTCCGTAGAAACAAGGGTATGGTTCAAGAAAATGACTGTCGGTGAGCTTGACGCCTATGTTGCAACTAAAGAACCGATTGGCAAGGCAGGGGCGTATGCCATTCAAGGCCGCGGGGCGATGATGGTGAAGAAGATAGAAGGAGATTTTCTGAACGTTGTCGGGCTTCCGTTATCCGGCCTTGCGGAAAGCCTGAAAAAATTTGGCGTCAGCCTGTTTTGAATGTGTTAAGCCTGATGTAAAATAGCCGTAAGGAGCGAAGCATGGAAAAAGGACAAGGGAAAACTGACAATTCCAATGGCAGCAAACGGGAAAAAGGGAAACCCTCAAAGATGGAAGCAGCCGAAGCATGCAGGTGCAAAGAAGTTTCTAAAAAGAAATGGCCTGATTTACTTAGGCTGATGCTGAGGGATATGGCTTTCTGGAAGAAAAAGGGAAATTAACAAGAGGGAAAGGAATGGTCTAACGCTTTTCTCATTAGCTCTTTTTTTATAGCGGCCCTTTTTTGTTTTACCGGGCTGTGAAGCTGGTGCAGTCGGGATGCCCCTTATGCAGCCCGACGTGTATGCTGCCCGCAGTGCATTCCAGAGACATGTTGAATCTGCAGCTTTCAGCCCTGCACGCGCCAACCCCGCCTATTATTGCAGGGTCTCCGGCCTTCTTATCCATCTGCGTGAATGTATCGCACATGGCGCAGTGGGCATTGCCCACGGTTATAGCCAATGTGTGGCATTTTTTATCCTTGTTGTATGCGCAATCAGTTACCGAGCAGTCGGAAATTTTTGACATTGACATTGCCATAAAATCCACCTCCCCTGAGTCTTGATTCCATTCCATCCCCTCTATTAAACAAAGCTTAGCAGAAAGCGGCATTATGTCAAGAACAAAAAAAGGGCAAAAAAGCCCTATACTCGATGAATGAAGTTTTTATATAATATGTGTGGTCTATAAATTCATTAACCGCCACTAATCGGAGGCCCGATGTATGAGCAATAGACAACCCTTTCTCCTTCGTCCCCTTTGCGGCTCGGATATTCCTGAATATACCGCCATGCTGTACAAATCGTTTAACGACTGGTACTGGAAACACGGCTGGGGCAAAGACTATTTCGGATGCGAGCCGCAGGAAACCTCCATTTTCTACGATATCTATAATGACCTTACGCCCGGACGTAGCATCGCGGCCTTTGACAATCAGAGTGGCAGGATGATGGGCGCGTGTTTTTACCATCCCCGCGAATATCATGTTTCCCTCGGTATTATGAGCGTGCATCCCGATTACTGGAGACGCGGCGTCGGGAAAGCCATGGTAAACCACATCCTCGATTTCACGAGAGAAAACGGCTATAAATCATGCCGGCTTGTGGGTAGCGCGATAAATATGAATTCTTTTTCGCTTTATAACCGTTCGGGCTTTGTTCCGAGGGTGGTTCATAACGACATGGTCATAAATATTTCTGACAGCAATCAATATCCCCGCGTTCTGGGAGAAGACCGCGTGAGAGACGCAGCGATAAGTGATGTTGCGGGAATTGGCAGCCTTGAAATGGAGGTCAGCGGCATAAAAAGGGAAATTGATTATCATTATGCCATTAAAAACCCTCGCAATGTATTGCACGCTTCAGTCTATGAAAATGATCAGAAGGGGATTGACGGCTTTATGGTCTCCGTCAGGCATTGCGCCCTTAATATGATGGGGCCTTGCGTCGCGCGCTCCGAAGAAATAACGCTTGCTTTAATAAGAAGGGAACTTGAAAGGTTCAGAGGAACATGGGTATTATTTGTTGTTCCCATGGAGAAAAGAAAAATTATCGAACAATTATACGAATGGGGAGCTGTTAATGTAGAAACTCATCTCAAACAGGTCTGGGGCGAGTTTAACCCGTTCAAGGGCGTTAACATGCCGAGCTTTCTGCCCGAAACAGGTTAATTTTAGAAAATATGAAAAAATATCCGAATTATATTTATGCAATACTGGCAATACCGTTGTCTATCCTTTTGCGATTGGCGCTTGTCCCTCTAATCGGTTACGGCATACCGTACATAATGCTCTTTCCCGTAACAGTAGGCGTTGCTTTGTTGGCAGGGCTCCGGCCTGCGGCGCTTACAGGATTCTTCGGGGCCGTAATAACGGATTATTTTTTTATTCCGCCTTTGTATACGATAGCTCTTGATGTGCCTCACATCACGAGGCTCTCTGTAGTGGTTTTAACCAGTGTCTTTGTGGGTTATCTGGGAGACAGGCTGAAGGCGGCGCGAGGAAAGGCCGAAGACCATGCCGAATCATTGCTGCAGAGCGAAGAGCGGTTGAAACGATCTCAGGAGATTGCCCATCTCGGAAGTTGGGAACTGGACCTTGCCAATAATAACCTTACATGGTCCGATGAGGTTTACCGTATTTTCGGGTTGCAGCCGCAGGAATTCGGAGCAACCTACGAGGCATTTCTTGAAAGGGTCCATCCCGACGACCGCAATGCGGTTAATGAGGCGTATTCGGGTTCTATTCGTGATGAAAGAGATACTTATGAATTAGAACACAGGGTTGTGCGGAAAGATAACGGAAAAGTACGTATAGTCCATGAAAAATGCCAGCACTTCAGGGATGAGGCAGGGAAAATCATTAAGTCTGTGGGCATGGTGCACGATATCACAGAACGAAGATTGATGGAAGATTCGCTTGCCCTGGCAAAAAAAGACTGGGAACTTACGTTTGACAGCGTGCCGGACCTGATAGCTATTATAGACAATAATCACAGGATTCTCAGGGTCAATAAACCGATGGCGAAAAAATTGGGTTTGGAGCCGGAGCAGTGCGCCGGGCTTCCGTGTTACCAATACGTGCACGGGCTGAATGCGCCCCCTGAATTTTGCCCGCATTCGCGCACAGTTGAAGACGGTTGTTTCCACGCGACAGAGTTGCGCGAAGATCGGTTCGGGGGAGATTTTCTGGTTACCACAAATCCGCTTTACGACGAGCAGGGCAAGTTATTAGGCTCCGTGCATGTGGCGCACGATATCACGGAACGAAAGAAGGCAGAGGAGGAAATAAAATCCCTTAACCATGAACTTGAGCGTAATGTGCTGGAACTCGAAGCCGCGAACAGGGAGCTTGAGACCTTCAGTTATTCTGTTTCTCATGACCTTCGCGCCCCGCTCAGGAGCATAGACGGATTCAGTCAGGCATTGCTTGAAGACTATGCTAATAAGCTGGATGAAAACGGCAGTGATTACCTGAACCGCGTGCGGGCTGCAACCCGGCAAATGGCGCAGCTTATAGATGACATGCTGAATCTCTCCCGCGTATCGAGAGCAGAGATGAAGCGCGATAAGGTAAATCTAAGCGACATAGCCGGAATGATAGCCAACAGGCTGAGCAGGACACAGCCTGAACGCAGGGTGGAGTTTAATATCGCTCAGGGCCTTTTTGCGAATTGCGACCAGCGCCTGCTTGCCATTGTGCTTGAGAACCTGCTCAGCAATTCATGGAAGTTCACTGAGAAACATTCGAAGGCAAAAATAGAGTTTGGTCAATTGCGGAATGCGGAATGCGGAATAAAACAAATGAGGGATGCAAAATCAATTCCGAAATCCACAATCCGCAATCCGCAATCGGGACTCCGCATTCCGAAATAGAGAAGGTCGTTTACTTTGTTAAAGACGATGGCGCCGGTTTTAATATGGAATACGCGGGCAAACTGTTCAGGCCGTTTCAGAGGCTTCATCCTCAGAGCGAATTTCCCGGCACCGGCATAGGCCTGGCAACGATAAAGAGAATTATCGAACGCCACAGCGGCAAAGTATGGATAGAAGGGGAAGAGGGAAAGGGAACAACAGTTTATTTCACATTGTAACAAAATAAGTCATATAGGACTTATAAGACCTATGTTGGGAGGTTTGATGAAAAACAAAAAAATTCTTTTAGTCGAAGACAATCCTGATGATGTGAAGCTTACGCTGCGGGCGCTTAAGAAAAGCAATATCGCGAACGAGATAGTTGTGGCAGAGGACGGGGTCGAGGCGCTGGATTACCTTTTCGGCAGAGGCAAGTATTCAGGGAGAGACATTTCCGTTAAGCCGCAGGTGATTCTTCTGGACCTTAAGCTGCCGAGGATGGACGGGCTTGAGGTGTTGCAGCATATTCGCGAAGATGAAAGAACCAAGCTTCTTCCCGTGGTAATCCTCACGACATCAAACGAAGACAATGATAGGATTAATGGTTATAAGTTTGGCGCGAACAGTTATATTAGAAAGCCTGTTGACTTCAATCAGTTCGTGGAGGCCGTGAAGAATCTCGGGCTTTACTGGCTGGTGCTGAACGAAGCGCCATGAAAGGACAGGACTGAGCTATGAGGACTGAGTAATGAGGGCTGAGGGGAAGCGAAAAATAGAGAGATTTGAGGATTTGATTGCATGGCAGAAAGCCAGAGAACTTACAACAAAGAAAGGCTAATAATGAGATTGAGAGGAAAGGCGGGACTTAATTATGAGTAACGATAAAAGACTCAGTCCTCAGTCCTCAGCACTCAGTCCTAAATCATTGCGTGTTTTATTAGTTGAGGATTCGGAAGACGACGCGCTTCTTTTGCTGCGCGAGCTGAGAAGCGGCGGATTTGAGCCTGTCCATGAGCGGGTTGATACCGCAAAAGGGCTGGCTGACGCCCTTAAAAACCGGAAGTGGGATATTGTAATTTCCGATTACTCGATTCCCGGATTTGGCGGCCTCGAGGCCCTGAAGATATTTAAAAAAACCCGCCTTGACATCCCCTTCATAATCGTGTCGGGCAATATCGGAGAGGATATTGCTGTTGAGGCTATGAAGTCCGGAGCACAGGACTATATTATGAAGGGGAATCTGAAGAAGCTTGTCCCTGCCGTTGAACGCGAATTGCGCGAGGCGGAAAGCCGCAGGATGAGAAGAGCGGCGGAGGAGAGAGTGACGGTTCTCTCAAACCTTTTAAACCACTCAAGCGACGCTATTTGTGTCGTAGACCCGGGATCAGGAAGCTTTCTTGAGTGCAATGAGGGAGCAAGCGGTATTTTTGGATTCGGCAGGGAAGAATTGCTTTCCAGAGCGGTTATTGATATTTTGGAGAGGCTGAACAGCCCTTCTCTGTGGAAAGGCCATGCAAGGGAAGTCGAGGAAAAGGGCCCTATCCTGTTTGAGGACATTGCGAAGCGGAAGAGCGGCGAAAAATTTCCCGTAGAGATAAGCGCTAAGTTTGTGGAGCAGGGAAGCGGCAGTTATATTGTCGCCGCGGTTCGCGATATCACAGACAGAAAACTTGCCGAGGCCGACCGCCTTCGCTTCACCACTGCCATAGAGTCTGCGACTGACGCGATTGTGGTAACCGACACCGACTGGGTTATTCTGTACGTTAATTCCGCATTTGAATACATAACCGGTTATGCGTGGAATGAGGCTGTGGGCCAAAAAATGAGCATGTTGAGAAGCGGAAAGCATGAAGAATGCTTCTACGAAGGGATAAATAAAACCTTGAGAAGCGGAAAAGTATGGAGCGGAAGAATCACAAACAAAAGGAAAGACGGCACATTATACGAGGAAGACACCACAATTTCGCCGGCAAAAGACGCGTCAGGGAAGATAGTCAATTATGTTGCCGTAAAACGCGACGTTACGGAAAAGCTCAGGCTTGAATCTATCGCAGAGGCCGTAAATGTCATGGATAATATAGGCTATGTGTTTTCCGGTCTGAGACATGAGATAGGGAATCCGATAAATTCCATTAAGATGACGTTGAATGTGCTGAAGAAAAATCTCGATAAATACGACAGGGAAATAGTAATGGAATATATTGACCGCGCCTTAAGCGAATCCTCAAGAGTGGAATACCTGCTTAAGACGATGAAGAGCTTTAATATGTTTGAAAGGCCGGAAAAAGAAATGGTTGAGGCCGCTTCCTTTATCTATAATTTTTATAAGCTTATTTTTGGCGACTGCATGAAAAAAGGCATTAAGGCCGCAAGGTCCGTTGACCCCGACGTGAAGTTTTTTTATGCGGACCCGAGGGCGCTCCAGCAGGTGCTGCTGAATATATTCACGAATGCCATGGACGCGTGCGAAGGAAGGGAAAATCCCGCGATTGATCTTACCGTCTCGAGGGCGGAGGATATGATACGCATAAGGATTTCGGACAACGGGAAGGGCATAGGCAAAAAGCAGATGGATAATCTTTTTAAGCCCTTCCATACCTCAAAAGTCAAAGGCACGGGCCTGGGCCTTGTAATATGCAAAAAAATGCTTGCCGAGATGGGCGGCGTAATGGCTATAAACAGCGAGGAAGGCGTGGGAACAACGGTGGACATATTTATACCTGAGGGAAAGGCCTGTGAATAATAAAAAGGCGCTTCTGGTCATAGACGATGATAAGCTTTTCTGCGACACGGTCAGCGAGTATATGAAAAGCGGAGGGCTGGACGTAATAACGGCGAATACAGGTTCTGACGGAGTTGACGTATGCGCGCGCAGAAAGGTTGACGTCGTCCTTTTAGACCAAAATCTTCCTGATGCGGCAGGGCATACATTGTGCCCGGACATATTAAATTACAATGAACAGGCAAAGATTATCTTCATAACCGCGCATCCGAGTTTTGAAGGGGCTTTGAAGGCAATTAGGGCGGGAGCTTATGACTATCTTTCCAAACCCTTTGACACTGAAGAACTGCTGCTTACAGTAAACAACGCCCTTAAAACCATTGCCCTCGAAAATGTCGCCCAGATAGAAACCTATAAAGCGGCAAAAGAAAGCGAAGAAACTTTGCTTGTGGGCAAAAGCCTTGGAGACATACAGAGGCTTATTGATCTGGCGGCTTCTACCGATGCATCTGTGCTTATAACAGGAGAAACCGGCACAGGGAAAAATGTTTTGGCAAAGTCAATACATTACAAGAGCAAGATGAGGAAGGAAGCCTTTATAAGTATAAATTGCGCGGCCATACCGGAAAATCTTATAGAAGCTGAGCTTTTTGGTTTTGAGAAGGGCGCTTTTACCGGAGCCTTTTCAGCAAAGAGGGGTATCTTTGAGATGGCGGAAGGCGGGACACTTTTTCTGGATGAGATCGCAGAGATGCCGGTGCACCTTCAGACAAAACTTTTAGGCGTGCTTGAAGACAAAAAAATAAGGAGGCTCGGCGGCGATGCCGTCAGGCCTGTCCATATAAGGGTAATAGCAGCCACGAGCGCGGATATGGAGGGCAGTCTCGATAAAAATTTCAGAAGCGACCTTTATTACCGCCTGAGCGTGGTGAGGATACATATACCCCCGCTAAGAGAAAGAAAGCAGGACATACCGGAATTGTGCCAATATCTGCTCGATAAAATAACGCATAACCCTGCTATAAGGATTGATGACAACGAATTAGAAAAGCTTGTGGCTTATGACTGGCCCGGCAATGTAAGGGAACTTAAGAATGTTTTAGACAGGGCAGTTATTTTAAGGGAAAGCGACGCCATCAGGCCGTCTGATTTTCTCTGGAAAGGGAGGCCCGTCATAAAGCAAAATTCAATGCCTGCGACTGCTGCCTCGACTGAGAATAATATACTGCCTCTCGAAGAGATAGAAAAGCAGCATATCAGGAATGTCCTTGAAAAACTTTCCGGCAATCTGACCAGAACAGCCAAGGCTCTTGAGATATCAATTTCAACGTTAAAGAGAAAAGTGGCGCAATACCGTCTAAAATAAGCTATTAGCTCATCTTGAATAGTGCATAATGAGCTACTTCGCCTTGTCATTGTCTTATAACGCCTTGATTTTACGTCCTTTCCCTGTCAGGCATAAACATTGCTATCTTTAATAGCATGGATACGAAGGAATTAAAAAACATCTTAATTGTTGACGATGAAAAGCTATTTGTCCGCAGCCTCTCAGAGGGGCTTTCGATGCAGGAGAAAAATTTTAACGTGCTTACGGCCTTTGACGGAAGTGAAGCGATCGAAGTCCTTGATTCGCAGAAGGTTGATATCCTTATAACCGACCTCAATATGCCGAACGCAGATGGGTTTGACCTTTTGCTTCACGTCCTGAGGCATTATCCGGACCTCCCCGTTATAGTTATCACCGCCTATTACAACAACGATGTATTAAGAAGGCTGCATTTATTCGGATTTTATTACCACATGGAAAAGCCGCTTGATTTTAATTGTCTCATGGGAATGACAGTCTATCTTCTTCAGCACAAACAGGACAGAAACAAAATAAACGGGAATGTTTATAAATATCTTCCGGCTGATTCAGCCGTAATGTAAAAACAAAGGAGGAGAAGAACCATGCAGTTACAAATGACAAATAGGGATTTCGGAAGCAAGGTTGGCTTAATCGTTCCTTTGAATTTCGCGAAGCGGACCAAATCAAAAGTCGAGTACAGGCAGGCGAAGAATATTGCCGAGGCAGTCATACTTCAATCAATGGAAGACCTTTATGAAGAGGCTCACAGAGAGGAAAGCATTGAATTTTTTACCGGAAGCGGATTTGCGCAGTGCGCGGAAATCGCGGGGATGACACAGAAGGAAAAGGCTGAAGTTCTCAACATTATAAAAGGGGCGGGATTTGAGATTAACAGCGCGATAAGTGCGGGCGAGAAAGTTTACGCCTAAGTTTTAGAATCTTTTAATAATTAAAAAATTAAACTGATTGCCATCTGATTGCCATGAAAGAAGCGGGCTATCTGTATAAATAATAATGGATGGTATCCGGGTTTGATTTAAATCTGCCGGTGAATGATTCGGCTCTTGCTCTAACGGGAAGCTCTCTTATATTTTACGGATATCTTGTAATCTATTCTGGCATGAGCTACAGCGTCTTTTCCCTTACAGGAGAGTTCTCCTTTTCCTGATTTCAACCGGTCTTTTATCATTGATACAATGACAGGCTCCAGATTAAATCCGCCGTCAACACAATCGTGATTCATGCATTCCATTTTAAAATAAGTCGCGCTGCCCGAGCAAAAATTGACCGTGCGCTGCATAATCGCCTGCTCGCTCCCTCCGTGATAGTAATTCATGACAACAATAATAGACTCAACTCCGGGATGGCATTGAGACATAGGAATCGCATCGGCTCTTTGCTGTTTACGTTCGAGGCGTTCGGAATTCTTTGTTTTGCTGTTAATTTTATTTCTCCTAAAAAAGCAGGGCCTCCCTCTTTGATGAGGGGGCCCTGTTCAGTTTTCTTACTGCTTTACGACATTGATAGCCTTAGGGCCCTTAGGGCCGTTTTCGGTATCAAAGCTGACTCTGTCACCCTCGACAAGGGATTTAAACCCATTGCTCTGGATAGAAGAATAGTGAACAAATACATCACCGCCGTCTTCGCTTGTAATAAAGCCGAAACCTTTGGACTCATTGAACCACTTTACTGTTCCTTCTGACATTTGCGTACCTCCTTACTTGTTATTGAACTTTCAGAAGGGTACAAACTAAAAAAACCGCAAGGCTTAAAAGTCTTTGCGGCCTGATGGTCTAAAAACTTCTGAAACTCTGCCTTTATAGTAACACATTCGCGTATAATTAGCAACAAAATTGTTTTACACGCAAAGCAGGAGAATAAAAACTGTTTTACTTAAAGCTCTGCTCTTCTGAGGGGAATTCGCCTTTTTCTATGTCTTTTTTGTAAGCCTTTACAGCCTTCAGGGCTTCTTCCCTGAGGTTAGCGTATTTCCTTACAAACTTCGGAGTGAACCTTTCGAATAAACCGATAACGTCGTGTAAGACAAGCACCTGCCCGTCGCAAAACGGGCCCGCGCCTATGCCTATCGTGGGGATGGAAAGCTCTTCTGATATTTTTTTGGCAAGGCTCATGGGAATCGCTTCGAGCAAGAGCGAGAACGCGCCCGCATCTTCCGCAATATGAGCTTCTTCAAGCAGTTTTTTCTGAGCATCTTCTGTCTTCCCCTGAACTTTATAGCCGCCCATTCTGTGTATGGACTGGGGAGTAAGCCCTATATGCGCCATAACAGGAATATCAGATTTTGACATGGCCCTGATGTGCTCTGCTACCTCTGCTCCGCCTTCAAGCTTTATTGCAGAAGCTCCCGCTTCCTTCAGGAATCTTCCTGCATTCCTTACTGCCTCTTCAACGCTTGCCTGATAAGACATGAACGGCATGTCTCCTATGACCATTGCGTTCTTTACGGCCCTTGAAACCATTTTTGTGTGATATATCATTTCGTCCATTGTTACGGGAAGCGTGTTCTCCAACCCCTGAACCACCATCCCAAGAGAATCCCCCACAAGTATTGCGTCGAGTCCCGCCTCGTCAACTATCTGAGCGAACGGGTAGTCGTAAGCGGTAAGCATGGTAATTTTTTTCTTTTCTGTTTTTTTCTTAAAAAAGTCCTGAATAGTTATCTTCGGCATAAATGTACTCCTTTAAAAATCAACCTCAAGCGTCTCCGAGGGTTCACTCTCATTTACAGGGCCGACTGCGGTTACTCTGAACATATGCTTAGCGCCTGTTTTCTCCCTCAGCATGAACGCGGGCGTAACGGATTCGTTCACAAGTTTAAATCCCTCTTTTTCATTTACCTTATCGTAAACCCTGTATTTTGTTACCCATGTCTCAAGGTTTTCGTTCCATGAAATAACCACCTTGTCATCCGCGACAACCGTCTGAAAACCCGCCGGCTTTGCCGGAATAAATATTGAAGGGTCAACAGTTATCTCTCCTGATGCAGGGCCTTCATCACGGAATTCTTTATTCAGAAGGCTGCGGACTGTGTAATAAACAGGAGCATTAGTTTCAAGGCTATCGGAATATCGCGCCGCTGTCAGCGGTTCCTTATTAATCGGATTCATGCCGTATTTACCCTTCTCGGAGGTCCTGTAAACATTATACAGCACATTTTCACCCGAGCCTTCCCATGAAATGAGCAAGGCGTCATTGCCTATTTTAAATAATACATTCTTCGGCGCGGGAGGAACGGGTTGGGGGTTTATTTTAAGTATGTTTGAGTCATCGCTCAGGACGCCCTTCAGATTTCCTGCGACTACCTTATATTTATAAGTTACTCCCGCCTTGAAATTAATATCAGTATGGGTAGTAGTGTCTTTGCCTATAACCGCTATTTTTCTGAAGCCTTCGTCTTCCGACCTTAGAACATGAAACTCCTTAAAGTTTTCCTTTTTCCCGCTAAATCCCCATGAAAGGATAATTCTTTCCTCTCTGTGAATTGCTGTAACTGCCGACGGAGCAGATAATTTTTCGTATGCCTTAAGCGTGGGCGGGGTTTTTTTGCCGCATGATAACAATAAGGAGCAAACGGCAATAAGGCTGACTGCTGATAGTTTGAAACTGATAGCCGGTACTCTCATTTGATAAGTTTTTTCATCCGCTTAATCTGTTTTTTCACTTCAGGCGTAGATGTTCCGCCTTTTGATATCTTTGCGTTTACGGAATTCTCAGGGCTGAGGCGCAAGTAAATATCCTTTGAGATGACATTTGAAAAGTTCCTGAATTCGGCAAGAGAAATTTCTCCGAGCCCTTTTTTGCTCTTGATGCAGTAACGGACAATCTTTCCCGTTATCTCATGTGCCTGCCTGAAGGGAATGCCCTTTCTGACCAGATACTCGGCAATGTCCGTTGCGGTGGAATATGCCATGCCGCTGGCCGCATACATCCTTCCTTCCATAAATTTTATTTGAGGAATCAATTCCACAAGCACGGTCAGGCATGACTTAATACTGTCAACAGAATCAAAAACAGGCAGCTTGTCCTCCTGCATATCCCTGTTATATGCAAGCGGCAGCCCTTTCATTATCGTCATAAGCGCGATCATGTTGCCGTATATTCTTCCCGTTTTGCCTCTTATTAATTCGGCAACGTCGGGATTTTTCTTCTGCGGCATTATGCTTGAGCCTGTTGTAAACGCGTCAGGAAGCTCAACAAACGAAAATTCCTCTGTTGACCACAGGACGAGTTCTTCCGCTAACCTGGAGAGGTGCATAATGAGTATGCCCGTATTAGATAAAAACTCTATTGCAAAGTCCCTGTCAGATACCGCGTCAATGCTGTTTTCGGCAATGGACTTAAATCCAAGAAGTTTTGCCACATAAGCCCTGTCAATAGGAAGTGATGTGCCTGCCAGCGCGCACGAACCGAGCGGAAGCACATTTATTCTTTTCAGGGATTCTTCAAAGCGCTCCCTGTCCCTGCCGAGCATTTCAGCGTAAGCAAGGAGATGATGCGAAAGGAGAACCGGCTGCGCTTTTTGCAGATGAGTATAACCCGGCATAATAGCGCCTGTATTTTTCTCAGCCGCGCTGAGTATTACCTTCTGAACGTCTTTTATTAGAGAGATGATTTCCTTTGTCTCGGCACGCAGGTAGAGCCTCAGGTCAAGGGCGACCTGATCGTTTCTTGAGCGTGCCGTGTGAAGTTTCTTGCCTGCATCGCCGGCCCTCTTTATAAGCGCCGCCTCGATGTTCATGTGGATATCTTCAAGTTCAGCTATAAATTTAAAGCTGCCTGATGCAATCTCGGCCGCGATGCTCTTGAGCCCTTTTACTATGGCTTCCGAATCTTTTTTAGGGATGATCTTCTGTTTGCCTAACATCTTCGCGTGGGCAATGCTGCCCTCGATGTCGTATTTCCAGAGCCTGCGGTCAAACGAGACGGATTCCGTGAAATATTCGACTGCCTTTGATGTTTTTCCGGTAAACCTTCCTGCCCATGGTTTTTTCATTATGTGAAAGCATAAAATTTTAATGATAATGTGTCAAGTGTTTTTGTTTTATGACTTGCATTCTTATCAGGGTTTACAGAAATAAAGCCGTTATGTTATTCTTTTACTTACCAAAAAATAGAAAGGTGGTGATTTTATGCCTCTCAATAAAGAAAAGAAACAGACTATCATGGAACAATATAGAGTTCACGATAAGGATACCGGCTCTCCCGAGGTGCAGCTGGCTATTCTGAGTGAGAGGATAAATTATCTTACAGAACATTTCAGAACCCATAAAAGCGACCACCACTCACGCCGTGGACTTCTTAAACTTGTCGGACAGAGGAGAAAGCTTCTTGACTATCTGAAGGCCTCAAGTAAAGAACGATATTCTAAGGCGCTGGAGCGGTTGGGGCTTAGAAAGTAGAAAAGAGAGGATAGATGACAATAGTAGAAAGCGAGATTAAAGGTAAGAAGCTGATTATTGAAACAGGACTCATGGCCCGTCAGGCGGGCGGATCGGTTGTAGTAAGATTCGGAGACACTGTAGTATTGGCAACGGCTGTTGCGGACAAGAAGAAAAAAGAAGGACTCGATTTTTTCCCCCTCACCATAGAGTATCAGGAAAGAACTTACGCGGCAGGCAAAATTCCCGGCGGTTTTTTTAAGAGGGAAGGAAGGCCGAGCGAAAAAGAAGTGCTGACATCGCGCCTGATAGACCGGCCGTTAAGGCCGTTATTTCCCAAAGGATTTTATTATGAGACGCAGGGAATCGCGTCAGTTCTGTCTTACGGCAATGAAAACGTCGCGGACATTTTAGGCATTATCGGAATGTCTGCTGCCATGCATATATCAGACGTCCCCTTTGACGGCCCGGTCGGGGCAGTCAGGGTGGGAATGATTGACGGCAAGGTTGTAATCAATCCTGACATTACCGAAAACGAAAAGCTTGATATGAATCTTGTTGTAGCCGGAACTGCTGATGCGGTTATCATGGTTGAAGGAGGTGGCGCTGAGGTTTCCGAAGCCGCGCTCCTTGAAGCCATCGATGTGGCGCATGCAGAGATTAAACGCATTACGGCGCTTCAAAACGAATTGAGGGAAAAAACCGGAAAGCCCAAAAGGCCTGTAAGCGAGGTTGAGAAAAATCAGGCTCTCGAACAGGAAGTAAGAGCTTTTATAAAAGACAGGCTTAATGAGGCAATCACAATTCCCGGAAAGCATCAGCGGCAGCAGGCCCTTGATATAATCCTTGCGGATGCGATCAAGCAGTTCAACACTCCTGAAAATTCCGAAAGGCTTTCGGCGGATGCAGGGAAAGACCTGACAAGGGATATCGCGAATGCCTTTGATGCTTACGAAAAGGAAATTGTGAGAAACATGATTCTCGATGACGGAGTCAGGGCTGATGGCAGGAAAACCAGCGAGATACGGCAGATATCCTGCCAACTTGGTTTTCTCCCGCGCGTGCACGGCTCGGCTCTCTTTATCAGAGGCGAGACTCAGGCGCTGGCAGTAGCTACACTCGGCACGGCTGATGACGAGCAGAAGATTGACTCCCTTGACGGAGAAATGTATAAGAGTTTTATGCTTCATTACAACTTCCCGCCGTTCAGTGTTGGAGAGGTGAAACCCCTCCGCTCTCCGGGCAGAAGAGAGATAGGCCACGGGGCGCTGGCCGAGCGGGCTCTAAAATATGTAATCCCTTCAAAGGAAGCCTTCCCATATACCATAAGAATTGTTTCGGATATCCTTGAATCAAACGGCTCATCTTCCATGGCAACGGTATGCGGAGCAACTCTGTCCATGATGGACGCCGGAGTGCCGCTTTCTTCGCCTGTGGCAGGCATAGCGATGGGGCTTATAAAGGAAGGGGATAAAACCGTAGTCCTTACCGATATCCTCGGCCTTGAAGACCATCTCGGCGATATGGATTTTAAGGTTGCGGGCTCCGAGAAGGGCATCACTGCCTTCCAGATGGACTGCAAGATAAGCGGAGTCAGCCGTTCAGTTATGGAGACAGCGCTTGAGCAGGCAAAAAACGGAAGGCTTCACATACTTTCAAAGATGAAAGAGGCTATTGCAGAGCCTCGCGCCGAGATTGCGAAGCATGCGCCCCGCATATACACCATGCAGATAAAGAAGGAGAAGATAAGAGATGTTATCGGAACCGGCGGAAAGGTGATAAGGGGCATAATAGAGCAGACTGGAGCGAAGATTGATATTGATGATTCCGGATTGATAAACATCGCCTCTTCAGACGAAATCTCCGCCAAGAAGGCGATAGAGATAATAAACGGCATCATTGCGGAGGCAGAACTCGGCAGGATATATCTCGGTAAGGTAAAGAGGGTTGTTGATTTCGGGGCCTTTGTTGAGATAATTCCGGGTGTCGAGGGCTTGCTTCACATCTCCCAGATAGCTGACAGGAGAATAGCCAAGGTTACCGACGAGATAAATGAAGGCGATGATGTCCTTGTGAAAGTCATAGAGATAGACAGGACAGGGAAAATCCGCCTCAGCAGGAAAGAGGCTATGCGGGAGAAAGAATCCGCAAAAGGCTAAACGATAGATTCATTTTTTTGTAATAGATAAGCAGTGCTGTCTTTCGCTCTCTGCGATATTTTTCGACAGTACTAAGCTCATTCCGCTATTGCCTCGAAACTCACCCTTCGGGCTCAGACAGCCGAGGCAATAGACGCTGCATTTCGCTAAGAACTGTTTCCGGAAAATATCAATGCCGCTCAAGCCAGCACATGCTTATCAGATTGTGTTAGCAATAGTATAATCTTAAGGGTAGGTATATTATGTTTAAAAAAACTCATCTTGAAAACGGCATACCGGTAGTAATGGAACAGGTGAAGGACGTACGGTCCGTGGCCCTCGGCGTATGGGTCAAGGTCGGCTCGAGATATGAGCTTCATGAAAAGAACGGCATATCGCATTTCCTTGAGCATATGTTTTTTAAAGGCACGCAGAAGCGCTCAGCAAGGGATATTGCCGTTGATACAGATTCAATGGGCGGCGACCTAAATGCTTTTACATCGCGCGAAAACACAACGTTTTATATCAAAGTCCTCGATGAATATTTTGACAGGGGAATAGAACTGCTCTCGGATATATTCATTCACTCCACTTTTCCTGAAGAGGATATAGAAAAAGAAAAGGGAATCATCAAGGAAGAAATAAAGATGGTTGAGGATACGCCGGACGACTACATACACGACCTCTTCAACCGGCAGATATGGGGTAGCGGGGGCATAGGACAGCCGATACTGGGCAGGCGTGAGACGATAAAAGCATTCATGAGGGACGATCTTGTCGGTCATGTAAAAAAACACTACGGGACAAAGGGGATTGTTATATCTTGCGCCGGAAATTTTGAAGCTGAAAGGCTTCTTGACGCTCTTAATCATAACTTCAGTTCTTTGAGAAAAGGCGCGGAGACTGCCGGGGAGCCGCAGCCTGTGTTTAACGGCGGGATCCAAGTCCACGCCAAAGACCTCTCGGAAGTTCATTTATGTCTGGGTGTTCAGGGCATGCCTCAGGCAAGCAGGGACAGGTATATAATGTTCATTTTGAATACGATCCTCGGCGGAGGCGTAAGTTCGAGGCTTTTTCAGGAGATAAGGGAGAAAAGAGGGCTTGTATATTCTGTTTATTCATATATATCTGCATATATTGATACCGGCGTTTTGGCTGTTTACGCAGGAACCGGGAAGAAGAAAATTGTGCATGTGATAGAGCTTATTCTGAAAGAATTCAGGGGGCTGGCGGATGCTGTTTCTGAAATAGATCTCGAAAGGGCAAAGGCCCAGCTTAAAGGAAACCTAATCCTCGGCCTTGAATCAACTAGCAGCAGGATGCAGAACATCGCCCGGCAGGAGATATATTACGGCAGGTATTACTCTCCTTCCGAGATAATAAAAGAGATAAATTCCATAAGCCTTGCGCAGGTTAAAGAACTCGCAGACAGGCTGCTGAGCGGGGGCGGGGTTGCCCTTACGGTGTTCGGGCCTGTAAATGAGAATGACTTCAAGGGAATAATAGCTTAAGTCCTATAAGAAGAAGGTTATACAATTGAGATTTCTTTCAGCCGGAAAAACGGACAAAGGCATTTTAAGACAAAACAACGAGGACAGTTTTTGTGTTGATGAAGACTTGCGGTTTTTTATCGTTGCGGACGGTATGGGCGGGGCTGCCGCAGGCGAGGTGGCAAGCAGAATGGCAGTTGAAATAATAGGGCATCACATTAAGCATTCTTCAGATGATAAAGAGCATTTTACCGGCGATTATGATAAAAAATTTTCCGGCTTGTCAAACAGGCTTGCATCCGGCATAAGACTGGCCAATCAGGCGATATATTCAGCGTCACAAGACAATCGAAAGTGGTTCGGTATGGGGACGACTGTTACAGCCGCCTCGATTTCTGATAATAGGATGAGCATCGCCCACGTCGGCGACAGCAGGATTTATCTTATCAGGGCAGGTTCAATGGCCCAGCTTACAGAAGACCACTCGGTAGTCTCGGAGCAGGTAAAAAAAGGGCTTCTTACAATAGAAGAAGCAAAAGTTTCGGTTTTAAAGAATATTATTACGCGGGCGCTTGGAAGCGCTCCTTACGTTGATGTTGACCTTGATGAGATTGGCCTTAAGGCCGGCGACAGGATTCTTCTGTGCACGGACGGGCTTACGAATATGGTTACTGATAAGCTTATTCTTTCCACGGTTAACGCTTATGATAAGCCGGACGAGGCTTGCATCGCGCTTATTGATTTAGCCAATAAAAACGGCGGCAAGGACAACATAACCGTGGCTCTTGTGTATGTGCTTGAGGATTAGAAACGCAAAAATATTGAATAGTCGGCCATCCCTTATTTATCTGATGCCTTGAAACTCGATATCCCCACCCCCTTACAGATTTTTACGGCCCTTAAATTCTTTACTAATTCACTCAACTAAATACTTGACAAGATTAGTACGGTTTTATAGACTTATTCTATGCTGAGATTATCCACAAAGGGACAGTACGGAGTGCGCGCGATGTTTGAGATAGCAAGGGGCTATCCCGAAAAGCCCGTGCCTATAAAAGAGATAGCCGAAAAGCAGGCTGTTTCCGTCTCGTATCTCGAACAGATACTCAACAGGCTCAAAAACAGGGGAATTATAAAAAGCGTTAAAGGGCCCGGCGGCGGTTATATCCTCAGCAGGAAACCTCAGGATATAAGCATAAGCGACATCCTCAGAGAGCTTGAAGGGCCTGTCGCGATAACGTCGTGTCTTAATCCCGAAGAGGGCTGCGTAAGGGTAGAAGGCTGCGTTACATACGCGCTCTGGAAGTCGCTTGGGGATAAGATAGAAGGGTTTTTAGGCACAGTGACACTGAGGGATTTGGTCAGCGGAACGCTTTTAGAAAAGCCTAAAGCTAAAAGCATAAAGTTGAGAGCTAAAAAAAGTTTATGAAGTTTGTAGAAAACGTTAAGGCGGATGTAACAACCGACATTGTTTATATGATGTGTCCGATGCATCTTCTGAAGCTTGAGGAGAAGATGAAGGAACTGGATGACGGGCAGATACTGGAGATAATGACCGACTATGACGGTGCGCTTGAAGATATTCCGGGCTGGTGCGAAAAAACAGGCAATGAATTTTTAGGGATAAAGGAGACGGAAGATTTTTATAAATTTTATATCAGGAAGAAGGTGAAACGAAAATGAGAAAGTGTTATTTTGACCATGTTGCTACCAACCCCCTTGATAGGCGCGTTTTCGAAGCAATGGCGCCATATTTTACCGAGAACTTCGGGAATCCGTTGAGCCTTTACGACCTCGGCGCGAAGGCAAAGGGGGCCATAGAAAACGCGAGGGCTCAGGTTGCCTCGCTCATTAATTCAAAACCATCCGAGATAATCTTTACCGCAAGCGGCGCCGAGGCGAATAACTTTGCGCTTCGCGGCATTGCGCTTGCAAGACAGAATGAAGGAAAGCATGTGATTGTCACCAGGATGGAGCATCATTCAATCCTGAATTCCGCGCGGTTCCTTGAAAAGATGGGTTTTGTGGTAACGTTTCTCCCTGTGGATAAACATGGAATTGTAGACCCTGACACAGTTAAAAAATCCATAACAAAAGAAACTACTCTCATATCCGTAACCCACGCGAGCAGTGAGGTAGGCACAATAGAGCCCATAAAAGAAATAGGGAAGATTGCAAAGGAAAGAGGGATAATCTTTCATACCGATGCGGTCGCTGCTACAGGAAATATTCCGGTTGATGTTAAAGATCTCGGGGTTGACCTTTTAAGCATGGCGGCGCATCAGTTTTACGGGCCAAAGGGCGCGGCCGCCCTTTACGTAAGAGAAGGAATGAGAATAGTGCCGCTTATTTACGGCGGGATACAGGAAAACGGAAGAAGGGCGGGCACGGAGAATGTCCCCGCTATTGTAGGGATGGGCAAGGCGGCTGAACTTGCAAAAAATGAGATGGCGGACAGAATAGGGCAAGCTAAGAAACTTAGGGACAAACTCATTCGGGGTGCCTCCGGGATCGAAAATGTCTTTCTTACCGGACATCCCGAAAACAGGCTTCCTGCGCATGCAAGTTTTACGGTTGAATTCATCGAGGGGGAGGCAATGCTTCTGCTTCTTGCTGCAAAGGGCGTTTACGCGGCTTCAGGGTCCGCATGTTCCTCAAAGGCATTGAAGGCATCGCCTGTTCTGCTTTCTATGGGTGTGTCCTCAAATCTGGCTCAGGGTTCGATAGTCTTTACGTTCGGAAAAGATAACACAGAAGAAGATATTGATTACCTGCTTTCCGAATTTCCGCAGGTAATAAAAAGATTACGAGAGATGTCTCCCTATGCAAAAGGCTGGGGGACGAAAGGAGAGAGTGGAGAATGTACAGTGCAAAAGTAATGGACCATTTTACAAATCCGAGGAATGTGGGAGAGATACCGGACGCGGACGGCGTTGGCACAGAAGGTAATCCCACGTGCGGGGATGTGATGCAAATCTTCATAAAAGTGAAAGATGACAGGATAGAAGATATAAAGTTTAAGACCTTCGGATGCGGCGCCGCCATTGCCGTAAGCAGCATGATTACGGAGATGGCCAAGGGCAAGACAATTGATGAGGCGTTGACAATAACAAAGGAAAGTGTCGCGAATGAACTGGAAGGGCTGCCTCCCCAGAAAATGCATTGTTCTAATTTAGGGGCTGACGCGCTTAAGAAGGCTATTGAAGACTATAAGAGTAAGAAGAAATAGGGTGAGGAAAATATTCCTGAAGCGCTTTAATGAGAGGGGCAGCGGGATTGTCGAATCCATGCTGGTTCTCATAGTCATGAGCATCCTCGCTGTTATAGCTGTAGACCGTTATGAGACCTTGGCAGAGGAGGCAAAAAAGGTAGCGCTTAGAGCTGAATTAACTAATATCAGGCAATCTATTCTGCTATTTAAAATTAAAAACAGCAGATACCCTGAGAGCCTGAAAGAACTGGTAAGCGCCAGTTTTGCTACGCCGTATAAGGATGATATAATCAGCTCTAAATATCTTGAGCACTATGCCATGGATCAAAATAAAAATATAGTGGACCCCTTTGACCTGCCCTTTGCATACGACTCCGCTACCGGTAAGGTATGGTCTGTCCAAAAAGGTTTTGAGAGTTGGTGACCTCCCTTTTTTAGATTAGATACTTAATCTGCAGGGTTTACAAGTTCAATTTCAGACTGGTATTATAAAAACAGTTAAAAGTTAGAAGTTAAAAGTTTAAAGTTGAACTTTAAACTTGAAAATTCGGGAATTAAAAACTCTTAACTCTTCACTTTTCACTTTTAACTGTTTTTTTGGAGAGGTGGCCGAGTAGGTCGAAGGCGGCGGTTTGCTAAACCGTTGTAGGGGCCAAAACCCCTACCCAGGGTTCGAATCCCTGCCTCTCCGCCATAAAAAAAGTTAGAAGTTAATAAAACTTTTTTCGCCTCAGGCGAATCCGCAGGGGCGGAAATTTTTTACTCATTAAGGAGGCAGTATGAATAAAAAAATTTTGATGGTGGTAATGTTAAGTTTAACGCTTGTATATTTTGCCGGGTGTAAAAAGGAAGAACAGCCGCCTGTGCCTAAGGTATCGGCCATGCCGCCCGGAATGGGGATGGCGCAGAATGAACAGCCGGTTCCGCAGGGGCATCAGATGGCGCCGGGCGGAAAGCTTGAGGTTGTTGTTCCGGCTAACGTAAAAGGCAAGTGGGATTCGGTACAATTAATCGTTGAAAATAAAGAGACAAAAAAAACAGAAGAATATACCGTTAAACTCAACAGCGAATGGATAATACCGGGTTCTGCCTTAAAGGTTTCTGTGGGTGATTTTCTTCCCGATTTCATTATGGGCGAAGGCAAAATCACTTCCGCGTCGGCCAATCTTAATAATCCTGCAGTAGGCATAAGGATAACCGAAGGGAATAAACAGCTATACCCTGCTCCGGGGAAGAAGTGGGGCTGGTTGTGGTCCCGCGAAGAACTCCGATCAGCGCATTTGTTTGCGCACCCGAAGTATAATATCATACTGAAAGAGCCCGTTAAGAAGGGGTAGTTTTGGCGGTGCGCCCATAGCTCAACTGGATAGAGCGTCGGACTACGAATCCGCAGGTTGGGGGTTCGAATCCCTCTGGGCGCGCCAAAGCAAATTTTGAATTTGCTTAAGAGCGATGATTACTGACAAAGATGTATTTTTCATGCGGCTGGCTCTTGAGGAGGCAAACCTTGCCTTTTCAAACGGAGAAGTCCCTGTCGGAGCCATACTGGTAATGGATAACGCCGTTGCTGCTAGAGCTCATAACGTCCGCGAGACGTCAAAAGATCCAACTGCTCACGCCGAGATTATCGCGATAAGGAATGCTTCTGAAAAGGGTGATAGCTGGCGCTTAAATCATGCCACCCTCTATGTAACGAAGGAACCCTGTGTGATGTGCGCGGGCTCAATGGTGAATGCGAGAATCTGCAGGCTTGTTTACGGCTGTAAGGATGAAAAGGCCGGCGCCGTTGACAGCCTCTACAGGCTACTTTCGGATAAAAGGCTTAATCATCAGGTTGAAGTAGTTTCAGGTGTCCTTGAGAAAGAGTGCGCCGAGTTGTTGAGAAGGTTTTTTCAGGCGCGGAGATAATTGTAGTAAACTAACTAAATGCAATTCTTGGAGGGGTGCCAGAGCGGTTGAATGGGACGGTCTCGAAAATCGTTGTGGGGGCAACTCCACCCAGGGTTCGAATCCCTGCCCCTCCGCCACTTGGAAAAAGAAAGGTTTGGCTCGCCCTCTGCGAGGGCTCGCCAGCCGATTTTAGGCGTAAAATTGAGTTTTTTGTCTTTGTTCCGCAAAGCGGAACGCCAGAAGCGGGCTTTTCTTCATTTTTTGTTGAAAAAGTTACGATACATATGCGACGTTAAGGAGTAATGGATCATTATGCCCGGGCATACCCGATATTTAGTAGGATACGAGGCTATAGGGGGTATCAGAAGATGCTTTCAAGCTTCAGGAAATTCAGCAGTAATGAAATTGCACAGCAGCGATTGAGGATTATGGAGTTTTATAACAGATACGGGGAATAAGCCACAAAGGAAGCCTTTGGGGCTGATAGGAAAGTAATCAACCGGTGGAGGCAGAAGCTTAATCGACATAAAGGAGCTTTAGAAGGGTGGGTTCCTGAGTCTACAAGGCCCAAACGTACAAGGACAATGATTGTGCCTGTGGAAATCATCCGGTTCATCCATCAAATAAGGCAGGAGCACCCGCGCTTGGGAAAAGAGAAAATTAAACCCCTTTTAGATGAACACTGTCAGTGCAAAGGCATAAAGACTATCGCAGAGTCTACTATTGGCAAGGTCATAAAACGGCATAAGCTTTTCTATCAGAAAGCAGGCAGGATATACCAT